>ENA-OWNX01000032-OWNX01000032.1-gut-metagenome-genome-assembly--contig:-NODE-32-length-116893-cov-7.311524_pt1 | contig 116893 bp, 140 predicted proteins | sample MGYA00248250_ERZ651778 | MGnify/ENA primary metagenome ERZ651778 (study PRJEB26908, sample SAMEA4031702) | gut metagenome | biome: gut; feature: normal infant; material: stool | place: China | collected...
GTATATTCAGTGGTAATATTCTGCTTCATATCATTGATATCACCAGCAAAATCATTAGTCACTTCCCATGTAGTACCATTCCAGTATTTTAGAAGATTATCAGTTGTATCAAACCATAACTTAGTTTTATCACTAGGTGCAGTAGGACTGTGAACCGTACCATCTGTACCGTCATAACAATCTGTTAATGTTATAAGCGCATATGCTTTAACAGCCATAAACTATCCCTCTAACTGTGCTGTATAAGTCGCTTTATTATCAACATCACCAGCGTTAATCGTTAAACTAGAACCAGTTGCTACAGCTGTTGAACCACCATCTTTGTACCACTTAATCGTTCCTAGTGCAGTTAATGCACTGCCAGTAACTTCTACCCCACCCTTAAATACGCGAGCTGTTAAAGTTGTTGCGATAGCGGTATTCTTAAAGATGACTCCATTTGAAGATTTTATTGCCATAGTGATCGAATCTGCACCATTAGCGCCATTTCTTGAGATAGAATACGATACTGCTGTTTTATTGTCTGAATAGGTTACGGTTGTTCTAGTCCATACGTATTGACCGGGATTCCCAGCAACTGGTGTACTAGACCATGAACCAGTTGGTACAGTAGTTCCGGAATTACTTGCCTGATATTCTGTAACCGTTGATTTAACTGTAACACTCGTACCATTTGTACCGTTTTCAGGATTTCTTGACACACTGTATGCTGTAGTAGATTTACCATCACTATAGGTTACTACTGTTTTTGTCCATAAATACTGTCCTGAAGGAACAGAAGGAATTGCGGTTGTCCATGAACCAGTTGGCGCAGTCGTTCCCGAAGTACCAACTTGATATGTTATGCTTGTATTCGATACTGTAACACTTGTACCATTATTTCCTTTAAATGCTATCGACCAGCTGAATACTTTTTCAATTGTAACATCTTCTGTCTTTACTGGAATAATAACACTTCCGCTCTTAGTTAATGCGCTTGTTGCAGTTATCGTTAATGTTGGTTCTGGTGTTTTCCCATCTGAAACTATACTTAATCCCGTTGGAGCTGTAATATCCCCAACTGAACACACCATTTTATTTGAACCTCTTATAGCGGTTATTTTGCAAGTTAATGACTGAGTTCCTTCTACTGATGTTGTAGTTCCCTGAAACGTATAATTATCATTACTTAAATTTATTGAATAACCGTCTGTTATATCAAGCACATCTTGCTCTGCTGTTGCTTTTATTGCCATTTATTTATTTCCTCCTAAAAATCTAAAAAACATCTAAATGTTGCTTTTTCATTTATATCATTTGATGTTAGCGTTAATATAAATCCATTGTCCGTTAATCTAGAATCAGCTGGATCTAACGCTGTAAAGTCTGTTTCCTTAACATGTTTTACTTCCCAAAGTATCTTCGCTTTATCGCCAAAATAATTATACATTTTTTGAGACGTATCTATTATTTCACCAGCCACAAATATTTGAACTGTCATCGTAGTAGACACACCAGTATTTTTAAATATATAGCCATTTGAACTGTCTATTTTAAGAACTAATGCATCCTTGCCATCGATATTAAGCATAAACGTTACACTAAGTTTTTTTGTTGCATTTTTATAAGTTACATAGCAAATATATGTTATATATGGACGTCCTTTAGACATAACATTTTTATTTACTGTTAGGATACCGTTTAAGACACTCTCACCCTCTATTAAATCTGTCTCCGTTCCATTATTATTACGTTTCCAAACCAGTGTGCAGTTATTTAAATCTACATTTAATAATCCATCTAAAACCGCGGGGGTAATAACTGCTGGGGTTTCTTCCCAGTTTGGTACATAACCTTCATCATATGATTGAACTGTATTGACACCAGTGACATCCAAGAAACTGCCTTCTAAATTAGCAATGTCATTATTATCAGTTATGCTTATAGACAGTGTTTTTCTAGTACCAATCGGTAATGTTATTTCACAATAGAAACTGCCGTTAACATTTACATCATCAGGTGTTAATATTATCGAACGTTTTCCTTTGTGACTGTTATTCCAAGTTTTATCGCTTTCGCTATCACTCGATACTCTGTACCAGTTAAAACTAATACTGCTTATGTTGTTTGTTTCATCATTATTGCCATCATATACCTTAGCGTCTAAAGTTATTAAATCACTAGGTTCATTTAATGTAGTACCGGTATTTTCAATACTCACGAGGTATTTTTTAGCTTGTAGCTCCTCTTTTATTTCTTCAAAGGCTTTTATTGTTAACTCGCCTTTTTCGTTTAGATAAAAGCTAGGATTGCTTATTTCACCCTCTGAATCACGTTTCCCAATCTTAATAACACCCGTCTGTAAATCAAGTTCAAACATTTCACCTTGCAATATACCAGTTGTAATAACATTTGCATTGAAATTACCATCAAGGTCAAAGGCTAAATTTTTAAATGTCTTCCCACCATCTTCAGAATAGCCTAGACCACCGGCTGTAAATCTCCACAAATGTGTATCATCCCTTAATTCAGGAGTATTCATGATAGTCCATCCTGAAGGAAAACCTTCGTCGTTCATATCAATTCTGTAATAACCGCCCTGATTGCCTAAAATTTTATCAGTAGTATTTTTAAAAGCATTTGTTAATGTGGCATACAGCTTATTTAGTTTAATGTCTGTAGGTGACTGATTCATAACTGTATCTATTTCAGTTTCACCTTTACAAGTTATGTTCGATTTCATGCCCGTAAGCACTATTGTATGTTCACTTAGCAGTACATTATGTAAAACACCATTTTTATCTTCAACTTTAACAATATCAGTTATTTCTAAAGCTGGGTTACCTCGCCACTCTACAGTACATGGTGTGTATGTAAAACCTTTAATCCGCTCAAATATACTGTCTAATATTTCTTGTTTCATATACGGATTTTCGAAAGTTATACCGAATCCATTTCCAGCTACCAGTACATTTTCACTATCACCGCTTGTTAACGAGTTGATTACTATGTCCTCGTCAGTAGTTCTGTTGAAACCGTTCATAAACTGCAAATCATAAGTTATCTCAATACCACAATCCTTGTACCAGTATGCGATTAATTTATCGTCTGGATTTATTGTTCCATTACACCCCATTAAGCCCATCATATAGCCTAGGAATTGTTTACACGTCATATTATCAATATATCCATCAATTATAATGTCCGGTATATTTTTTATATCGTGCAAGATATTACACTGGCTACAAATATCATTTATTACATTCGATAAACTATTAGGGTATTCAATATCAGGTATATATGTTTTATTTAAACGATATGTGCTGTCATAAGCTACAACTGTTATAATGTCGCTATTATCTGATTTATCAATCTCAGCTGTGTAATATGTACCCTTACATACATAAACACCATTTACACCACTATAAATTTTTACTGTACTATTTTTTAACGGGATCTTGTTATCAGGCATTTTGAATTTGACAGTTGCTTTATTAGTATTTATTTCACCAATTTTTAAAGTTGATTCGCTACAAGAAATTTCGTCTAAAACAACAGATATGACTTCATTGATTAATTCTGTTGTGCCATTAAAAATAACTTTGGCATTGATAACACGGTCTTGCGCTGTAACTGATGAATTAAATTCTTCGTTTGTATTAATCATGCTATTGCCTCCTTTTGTTATAGCACCGTCGTTAATGCTATAATAAAAGCAGAAAGCGAGGTGAATAATTATTGATTATAAAGTTTAAAGGTTTTTGCCCTATGCGTAAAACTAATGTGGAAATTAGCGTTGATTATCTTGACGCCAGTGATTTGAGTGAAAAATACGCTATAAAGGGCAATGGGGATTGTACATATATAAAAACCGGGAAACGATGCGATATTTACAATAAATGCCCAATTATAAAACAAGCCCCTGAGAAAATATCGATTTAAACTCGATATTTTTTCATTTTATCCGTTAAACAAGTAATGTTAAGTTGTTTAACTGGAAATGTAATCGTCATTCTTAAAACATCATCAACTGAATGTACTATAGAATACTTATTAATCTTTCCAGCAAACTCTTCGCCATCAATTTTTACAGATACTTCCCCATGTCCTTTATCAACTATTTCTACTTTATTAATCATGCTATCTCTACCTTTCAATAAAATTTAAATTAATCGTTTCCCATATCCAGCATTTTTTAACCGCATCATATTTAAATATCGGCATAGTTCTGTCACCAACATAAGCCGTTATTGTTTTACGCTTGCTTTCAACTGGATCAGGATATTCTAAAGAAAAGAATACTGGTTCAACTGCTTTAAGTAATTTGCTAGCCATAGCATCTGTAAGACCGTTAAATGTACAAACAACCTTTCGCTTAACTGCTTTTCTATCTCTAAACATTTCTCCGTTTTGATTACGTCCTGAGCCTTCTTCACCGTCTAAATCATAAACTTGAAATTCTAATGAAGAAGGGTTGAAACCTACTCCATTAATTTTAATAACATCGTCCATTTCAATCCCTCCTTTAAATTAGCAACGGACTTTTACCCGTTTGTTTAACTATTCCATTGTTATAGTCCACTACTGATTTTCCTACTGCTTTTTTATCTATTTCAACAGTTGTATGAATCTCAAATTTACCGCCACCACTCATACCAGCCATAGCACTACGCATAGCGTTGTAAACACCACCACTTACTGCACTTACAATTTGATCGTTATTAGCAACTGCTGTTTTCTTACCAATGCGTCCTACTAACTCTGGACCAGCTTCCCTAGCGACGAACATTTGCCCCATATCAGGGAAACCACCGTTGGCAAACTCTTTAATACTGACAATGCCTTCACCACCAACAATTCCATTTACCAGCTTAAATCCATTAGTCTTACTTTTAAATTCAAGCCATGCCACTTTATCTTGTAAAGTTAATCTATTTAACGCATCTAATTTGGATCTGGCATCAACGTCGTCAGATTTAAAATATGCGATATTCTTTTCTAGGTTAGATTTAAACCCTTTACCTATTTCATCACCTTGTTGATCTGTTTTAATTTTTCCAGTCATTAAATCTTTGACTAGATTATCAATATATTCTTGACCTTGCTCACTACCATTTTTTTGTGCTTCTTCCAATTCTTGTTTCCACTGTTTAGCTTGTTTGTCACTACGACCAATGTTGTAATCATCTAGCACTTTTAGAAGCGCATCTTTTTGATCATCAATAAGTTTCTTTTCAGCATCTTTCGCTTTTTTTAAATCATTGTACTGCTTTTTCAAACTTTCTTTTTCTTTATCAGTCATCACATCCCACGCGCTACCTAATTCTTGTTTCATTTTTTCATAGCTTTGTTCGTGAGCTACCGCTTTCTCTGCGAGTTGTGTAATTACAACATTTTTACATTCCTGAGCATTCGCTTTTTCTTCCTCACTCATTAACTCGTTATTTTCACCATGACCTTTAATTACATCATCATATGCCATTAAAGCAGACTTTAATGTATCATATGTCATAGTTACTTCACCACTTTTACCAATGACAGAGCTATATTTACCGGTTAGCAGTTCATAATTTTCTACTAACCCTTTAACTCCATCTTTTTGTAGTGTAGTTTTTGAAATATTAAATTCTTGTGCAGCACTCATTTTTTCTAATGCATTTTTATTTTCAATTGAAGCTTCGGTTGCATCATCTAAAGTTTCTTTAGCTTTTATAAAAGCATCTATCGCATCACGTTGTTTTGGAGTTAACTGACGTAATACTTTAGCATAATTTACATTTCCGTTTAAAACATCGTCCAAACTGATGCCCATCTCATCCAAAAATCCACTACATTCTTTAGCAATTTTGTTGTAATCATTTTGAGCAAGCGTTAATTTACTTTGTACCTCGCTTTGCTTTGAAAGTGCTTTTGTATATGATTCCTCATTAGCTTGGATAATGTATTTTTGTTTTAACGCTTCGATATTTTCTAAAATTGCTTCCTTTGATTCCAACCATTTTAAATGACCGTTTTCAATCTGCACTACTGTTTCGCCACATATACTATTTAACTCATCGACTTTCCCTTGTGCATTACCAATTTGTTCTACATTACCTTCACCAAGCGAAATAAGTTCTTCATAAGTGTTTTTTATTTTTAAATAATCTCCTAATGAATCTTTGATACCTTCGCTAGCATTTTCATTAAGTTTTCTTTGTTCATCGGCTAATTTTTTACATTCTTCACCTAATGCCTGAGACTGTTCGATTTGTTTTTTGTATTTATTGTTTGTATCATCGGTTGCACTTGCAACTGCCACTAATGCTCCAACAACTAATCCTAAACCACCAACTACCGCAACTAATGGGTTGCTAGCTAAGAAGCTCATAGCAGTACCTAAAAAACCAGTAGAAGTTACCGCACCATCGGCTGCTACCGTTAAAACTCCCATTGATTTTCCCAATGATTGAATTACATTACTCACACCACTAAAAACACCAGTTGTACTGTTTAAAGTTTTAATCCCAGTTATTAAATTGGATATAGAACTATGTGTATTACCAAAAGCCTGAGACCACGAAGATAAAGAATTAACTATTCCGATATTTTTTATATCCATTATAGCCATCTTTAGAACACCGAATACACCTGTAAGTTTGTTTAAATCATTAACAATTTTTCCAAAAGCCATAGCTCCTACTAATGCACTAATTGCTGTAGTTATACCAATGATTAACGATTTGCTTTTACCAATATTTTTTAGTGCTTCAGCTAATAAATCAATGCCTTTTAAAATAATATTTCCAGTTATTTTTATTAATTCTGTAGCGAATTTCTCCAGTATATTAATTAACGGACTTAACGTTTTTAGCGCTCCACTAACTCCTTTAATTGCCTTAGAAAGACTATCGACCAAACTTGGCACTGCTTTTTCAATACTCCATTTAGCTAATGGCTCTAATACATTTTTATATCCGCCATATAGCAGTTTACTAATAGTGGTGCTCAAATCTTTAAACGCATCTGTGAAGTTTACCACACTTTTTACCGCTGGTTTAAAATCCAAAGTATCAGATAGTTTAACAAGATCTCTTGATATATCGTCAATCAATCCCAAGAAAATATTAAATGAATCCCATAGGTTTTGAACTATTTGTGTACCGTTTCCAGCTTCATCCCATGCTGTTCTGAACTGTTTAGCCAAATTACCGACTGTAATATTAATGTTGGTTATGATGCTGAAAATATAATCCATAGTTTCCTCACCAGTTCCATTTTGCCAAACAGTGCCGAAACTTACACCAATACTATCTACCAGTTTTCCTATTTCGGTCCATTGATACTCGATTGAATCAAGTACACCCTTACCGTATTTGTTCCAGCTGTTAGTAACTGGTTTGAACATTTCAGCCATTTTTTTAGCCAAACGTTCCATCATTTCATTTGTTTGATTTTCCAGTCCTTTTAGAAAATCATACTGTGGCAGTTCTATATCACCTATTGAACCTCCGCCACCAGCTCCTCCTGAACCTCCGCTCCCTGAATCGCTGCTGTCATCAGGTTTGTTTATAATGTTAAGTTCATCAAAGCCCATTAACTGTTTCTTTAATTCTTTTACTTTATCGGCTGTTCCACCTACTGCATCGCTTGCACCGTTAGCGCTATCTTCTACATCGTCTAAAGCCCCTCCACCGCCAGCAATACCGCTGTAATCGATTTTAGGCAATTCGAACCCAAAGAAATTAGCTATCGTATTCGCTAGAGCAGTAAGCCACTGTACTGCTATCTGTACATATGGAATAAGTTTGCTTATGAACACACTAGCAATATTCCCCACTGCACGTTTTAGCATTGTAAACTGTTGTGTTAAGATACGAACTGCATTTGCTGGTGTTGCGATTGTACGAGCCATATCATTGAATACATCAACTTTGCTCGCGTTATTCATTATGGTTATGTAACGCATGATTGCTTGAGTGTTTTGATCCCATTCAGATACTGCGCCTTCAAGTCCATACTTCAAACCAGTCTGTTTAACCATTGCAACACTTACATTGTTACCATAATCCTTAAGACCTTTGATTTGTCCACTCATCGCCGAATTAATCTTATCGAACGATTCACTAGGATCAACATTCATTAACGATGAATAATCGTATGCTAACTGTGTTAGGTTTTGTGACATGATCTGTGCCTTGTCACTGGCTACATCAAAACCAGTAATAAGGTTATTTAACCTACCTTGAAAACTCATCCATTCACTGGTATCAATCCCCATAGCTCCTTGAACCTTGTTTGCAAAGTCTAAAGCGCTTTGAGTTGTTTCGCCCATTGCAACATTGAATAGGTTTAAGTTTTCTACATATTGTGATGATTCTTCAAAAACACTCGTTAAGGCACCAACGACACCTTGGATTACGAATGTCATAGTTCTAAAACTGGCTACTGATTTACCTAATCGGCTCATTAAGCTACCGCTTGTTTTGCTTGCTTTAGATGCACTTCTTGAATAGCTTTCCATTTGTGTGGTTGCTTTTTTTATGTGCCATGGTAAATTACTAAATGCTCTTCCCAGTTTAATAGAAACACCGTTAAGCGGTTTGATTGCATTTGCAAGCTGTTTCATTTGTGAAGAGAATTTGTTAAAGTCAACTGTATCCAGCTGTTTTGAAATTTCAGGCAGTTTTTTTAACTGATTAAAGAAACTTCCTAAATTCGTCTTACCTAAGTCCTGTAACGGCTGTATTGCGGTTTTGAGTTTGTTAATATCTTCTGTAAACTTATCAAACTTAGTATCCCCTAAATCTGAAGCAATGACTTTTATATCAGCAATCTGTTTCAATAAGCCAGTTGCACCAGTTTTAAATCCATTTAAGCCCGTAAAACTGCTAGCTAACCTATCCATACCGTTAGCCAGCTGTACAAACTGTGCTGTATTTATACCCTTTGCTACAGTACTAAGATTTTTTAATGTGGTAGACAGACTTTTTAGACTGCTTATACCATTAAGATTATTTTTTAATTTTCCTAATGAACCAGCTAATTTGTCTATTTCTCCACTAGCATTACTGGCATTACTCTCTATTTCAATGCTCAGTTTGTCTATTTCCATTGACATTTTAGATAACCTCCTTCCTTAAAAAAATTTAAGGCTCTCGGTCGGCTCATTATTTAAATTGATTTACAAAATTTTTCATCCATACTTCAGCTCTCGCCGATTCTTCTTCTACTAAATCTTCTTTAGCTTTTACTGCATTGAACTGATACGGTTTCTCTGTATATTTTGCTGGTGATTTTCCTTTATCTCTGCACCACACATTATATACAACTGTACTTACAGCGTCGTATATGTACATTCCTTGAATCCATGCATCTGTGTTCTTTCTCTCATTGCGCAGTTTGTCAGCTTCTCGATAGTATTTAGCAAGTGAAGGATCGTTTTCCCAAAACTGCTCATATGTCATTCCAATACTTAAATAGAATGGAAAAACTTCGTAAAACGTTTCTGTAAATGTTTTTGAGGACGGTTCTTCTAAAATGTCGCCGTCCACTTGATTGCGTTTTTTTCTGTACTGTCCTCAAATAAAGTATTTAATGTTTCCATTGCCATTTCACTTAATTTGTTGTACATTTCGTTTTTATCAGTAAGCAATCCAAACATTTCTTCAATTAATTCCTTTGACATACGTTTATGATTTGCAAAGAAAGCATATTCAAATAATTTAGGTAAGATTGTAACTGGTTTTTTATCTAATTCAGTTAAATTAATTCCATCTGCTTCCATTTTTTCTAATGTTTTTCTTGTGTACTCCAATGTGTAATCCTTATCTTTATAAGTAAAATTAATAACTTTTGCCATATTATTTTCCTCCATATTTAAACTACGAAAGGATTAACCTTCCGCAGTTGTTGATTTTGTTTCCCATGCTGGCGCATTTGTTGGTGTAATATATAAATTTGTTTCCAATACACTGTTAACTGCCATTGCTGGTAACCCCATAGCACTTGGTTGTCCAGTGAAGTAAACAGATTTTTCAAGTCTTGGATGTTTGATTTCAAACCATACTGCTTTGTTTGATTCACTGGCTGTTTTATATGCTTTTACCAGTGTATCCCATGCAGTACTTAATTCTTCGGTATAGTTAGCCAAAAATGATAATGCACCACCTAAATCCTTTAAGCCTTCGATATAAGTTTTGTACTCTGTTTCCTTTAAAACTGTAGTTTCCAATGTTTCAGGTTCAGGATTCATTTCAGGTACTTCCTTAATATCAGGAATTTCAATGTAATTTGTTGTTGGTCTATTTCCAGCGCTAGCTTCTACAGCATATCCAACTGTTACACCAGCAGTATTTAACGCAACTCCCATATTTAATTTCCTCCTATTGAATTTACTTTTTTAAATCTTGCAATTCTTCTGTATATATCACTATCTGCACTTTTTATCGGCTGATTGAATGTTCTTAAATATCCATGCTTTACCAATACATCGTTGATAACAGCCACTATTTTCATGCATTCATCTTTACTATCAATACTTACAACTTCAATTTTGTAAGTTTCGATTGCGACGTTTTCATTTTCATTAAAAGTTGAATAATCAGTATTAATAATATTGTCGCTCTGCATTATACAGACAGCTGGAAACTTAGGAGGTGTATTAGATATTTCCTCACCAGTTATGTAAATATTATCAATGCCATATTCTTCACGTAATTTTGAAGCGACTACTTCAAATACATAACTTTCGTGATCTATCATTATCTAAACACCTCCCTAATAATCTTTTCCATTTTGTTATAACGGAGTTCCATAGCAGTTTCATACATAAATGGACGTGAGGGCATACCACTTGTAAAACGATACCCACCGCTTCCATCAGGATAAAACCACCCAGTTACTGTTACCCCATTTATTGCATATTCTTTAATGTTATCTCCAGTGTTATATTTCCACCCCATGCTATCACCTATGTATGGATTTTCCTCACCTTTTGGACCTGTACCAAATTCTACAAACATAGCACAATCCCCTACAGATAACATCGCATAACAATTATTTGATTTTTTTGATACAGAACTTAACATATCGCCAGTTTCTATGGCATCAAATTCGAATATCTTATTAATAATTGTTGTATATCCTTCATCAGCTAATCGTTGTACCAACTGGTTAGCTTTTTTATTTAAATCTTGTTTGTACTGCTCCAACTGCTTCAATGCTTTATCAATACCCTTATCACTCAGTTTTACTTTTATCTTCATTTTTGTTGACTTTTTCGATAGCGTATTTTATACAACTGTAGCTTGGAGCAACTGCTTTAACTTTGTAATTGTATGGTTGGGTTTTGGGAATTCCAATCCATAACCGTGTAAATTCATCTATAGTACATGACAAATTGTGGGTAGACATTGTCTTGTCGTACTTTAGATCGTTACCAAAGATATCCTCGTTAGGTTCTCCTTTGTTGGAACTTACACACAAACGCATTGATTCAATATCTCCATATCCTTTAACCGGATTACCGTATTTATCAACCGTTTCACCCACACCGTAGTTTTGGTAGAAAATAGTCTGTTGATTGATTGCTAAATCTCTCATAATATTTCACACTTAGGAAGTATCTTCCCAACTAAAGATTTCGAAATATCAGCAGTATCATATGTACGTGAAATTCCATTTTCAGTACGCTGTGTCTCACCCTCACTGCCCCTACGGTTGAACATTTCAATACACATTTGTACTTGTAAATGCAAGTATCTATTTTCTACATATGTCTCTCCTAACTTGTTTAATGGAATCTCACCATTAGGGAAACGTGCATTAAGAATAACACCCTTGCTTAGTTCCAAAAGCACTTCGATATCATCATCAGTAATCTCAGGCACCAGCTTCTTAAGCATTTCTTTTTGTGTCATTCTTAATCACCTCTTATCCTGATACTGATGTAGATTTTTTCTCTAATTTAACTGCTTTAGTATCGTCTACGAATGCAAAGATACCGTACTTTCTACTGTAGATAGTATTTAACCGAACATTTGCATCACGTTCTTGTTCTACTTCAGTTCCTTTTTTAACAAAGAATTTAACTGCTTCTTTTGTTGCTAAAATAACTGTACCTTGTGTTGCATGATTAGAGTTATATAAAGGAACTCCAGCAACATGTCCAATATATCCGGCACGTGCATAATCTTCGACGTATTTTAAATCGTCTTTAAGATTTTTTCTGATTTCTGCTTTATCTTTTGGATGTACTAATCCAAAAATCGCCATATCTTCTTGTTCGTTTTCAGGGAACAATGCGGAACCGTCAACAAATGCATCAAAATCAAATTTTTCAACTTCAACCTTTGCTGTTGCTTTTTGGAATTCTGCCATAGCTTTTGTATTAGATGTGTTATACATATCTACAGCCATATGATTGACTCCGGTAGTTACTACATTTGGATCAGTCATTTCTTCCTCATCATAGTAAGGGAAACGATTTTGTAACATTTCAATTTCATATTCTTCTTGTGTTAATTTAACTTCAATGTTCTTAGTGTTTCCATTACCCATTGTCAATACTTCTGTACCATTAGTAGCACTGTAACGATTAATTTTCTTTTTAGTTCCCGGTGTACCTACTAACGAATCATCGACAGTACAAAATCTCATTAAATCTAATTTCGATTGATACTGATTTTCAAATTCGGTTGCTAATACGAAATTATCGTACTTTTGGTGTGTATGGTTTAATGCCATATTTAATTTCCTCCTTCGGCTAATTGTTTGAAGGTGTCGGGATCGGTATCGAATAATTTTTGCTTATCTTGAATAGATAATTTATTAAATTTTTCTTTTGTCATACCTTCCTCACTACCTCCACCTTCAGGTGTTTTAGTGTTTTTTAATAATTCATCAGTTGTGTTCTTTTTAACTGATTCGGCAAATTTACTTTGATTAGCAATAACTTTTGTGAAATCTCCATCAACCATTGCTTCAGCTGTTTCCTGAGCCAGCTTAGTATCGTAACCTAATTCAACTAATTCAGCTTTTCTTTCGGCAATAGTTGTTTTTCTTAACAATGCATCATAGTTATTCTGTAATTCTTCATTCGCCTCATTTTGAGCAATCTCTAACTGCTCTTTTTCACTTAGCGTAGAATTATATTTCTTCTTCCAAGAACTCGCTTCTTTGCTTGCTTCATCTTTTAATTTTTTCATTTTGTCGTATTCTTCTTTATCGACAACTGAATCAGGTTCAGGTAAATCCGCTAATGCTTCCTGAATTTCTTCAAAAGTCATGTTATCTTTGTACTTTTTGCCTAAATGCTTTTTTAAATCCATAATTTAATCTCCTTGCTCTTTAACGTTTTTCTCTAACCTTTGCTCGTTTTCGACCTTCTCCGTCGTTTGCTCCTTAACGTTCTTCTCCAACTGTTTTTCACTGTCTTTGTATACCTGCTGCGGATCAGGAAATAAATCAACAGTTTTAATTGCGTGGCGCATATTTATTCCAGCAGTCTGTAAATTCCTAAGTGCTTGCGTCTTGTTTAATAAATTACTAATCTTATTCCGATTAAACTTAATATCTATATCAGCGATACATAACTCGCTGATATCATTATCTTTAGAGCGTTCAATAATATTTTTGATTACTAGCATCATTTGACGTTCACTGTTGCCAAATAACGTTTCTGCACTTTGCGCATTTTCTTCAGCTAACTGCCACCCTGATTCGCCTAACATTAAAGCAACACCAGTGTTACCGCCACTTGACTGCCCTCTAGCCGGTGTACCGGTAATCTGTAACACCTGCATATATAAATAGTCAGCTAGTGTCTGGACCTCTGTTTGATTCAGCTCTGTTTTTATATACTGCAATATTGGTGTTTTTCCATCGCCTAGTGATTTCGTAGAAATACCGCCTTCTTCTCTAAGCAATTTAAACTGTTCATTATCAATACCGATATCGTTAAACCACAATAAAGACTGCACAAACTGTGCTAAACCGTTAAGTCGATCAGAAGTACATAAGTTTATTGCTTCAAGCAGTCCAAGAACTCTTTCAAAACATCCCATCCTTGAATTATCATTTTTGTATTCGATAATTGGAATTGCTCCTATTCCATTTATCGATTCTTCAAGTTTTCCATCAGGGGTGAACACATTTCCATATCTCCCCGTTGTTTTATAAACAAAATTTTCAGTGTAAATTGTGCAGTGAATCATATTATCTTCATCAATCCAGTATGTAACACCCATCATTGGTTCATGAAAAACATCAGCACTATAAACAACGAATGTAAAACGCGGATCCAGATTAGTAATCCGAAAATCACTAACTCCTTTTTTTACTTTGTATGGTGTAACCATTCGATAACCAACACCACAAATTGAAAACGTTCTTGCCAGCTCCTGATCTTTGTAATATTTACCTTCCTCGAACATCATTTCATTTAATGCATCTACTACATTGTCTCCACTTGATTCGGTATTAGATAAATCTTTATTAGCACGCTGAACATAGCTTATCGGTTGTCCGAAAACATATCCGACTTTAAAGTTGACGATCTCGTGTGCATGATTTTCAACAATTTTATTATTTATTTCAGGTCTTACATCCTTTTGACGATAAAGAATATTTTGATTTCCCTTTTCATACTCAAACAGCCGTCTTATTTGACTACGGTTTCTTATATGAATAGACATTGCCTTACCCAACACATCATGTATGTTGTCTTTGGTGATTTCCACAACATCCGTAGTAATCATTTTTCTGCCTTTAAACTGTTCTATTACTAATTCACCTGTCGTACTACTCATAACACACCCCCTAACTGTAAATAAAAAGAGCCGACTATTACGTTTTTTACGTAATACATCGGCTCATGGCTCTATTTTTATTTAATTTTACTTAATTCAATCTTTATTGGTTTTTTATCTTCCTTACACCATAGATACACTGTTCCTTTTGAACCTTCTTCTACAGCTCCTAGAAGTTTCTTTTTACCCCTTTTTGCACAAACGGGGCAATATATTTCTTTTTTCAATTTTAATTACCCCACTTCCTACTTTAAGGCTACGTACAGATTTTAACCTTGTCAAGAAAAAAATTATATTCCTAAATCTTTTCTACTGAAAGTTGTTACAGAAGTGTATTTTCCTCTTCCTCTTACTTCTGAAAGCATCGCCATACTGTCTGGTGCATCATCATTTTTATTTTTTCCTACAATTTTAAAAGCATATAGATTATTCATAAACAATTGATATTCTTTATGTCTGCGCCCGTTATCTAAATAGTAAAACTCTCTAATTTCAGGTGCACGTTCAAATATACGTGCTTCTTTTCGCTTATTAGTTGGTGCTGATTTACTTGTTATCGTACATTTATAGTCCCTCTGTTTTAATTCATTTTCTACCCACTCAGCATATTCACTCCCGCCATTATTAGCTTCAAACTGAACATACTTAACATTATTTTTGATAATACAGTCTACAATTAATGGTCTTGTTATAGTTTTATCACCATTATTAAATACTACATCAGGTATGAAATCTCCGTTTTCAGTTTCTACGCATACTGGTGCTGAAACATAATCACCACCACCCCACGCAACATCGACCGTCATATAATTTCTTACTGGTTCATCAGCTATTACCCCGTTATAGAAATTCATTGTATCAGGTGTAAATAGTGCTCCATCACGCTCAATAGGCTCTCCCATATACTGTGCTAACCATGATGCCATATCATTATTTCTTTCAAACTGTGCTCTCAATTCTTTATAGCGGTCAGTATTAAAACCTACATTATAATCATATTCAAAATTGGATTCATCATTTTCATTAAGTGCTGGTAGATTTATTATTTTAAATCTTACTTTTTTACCTTCTTCGTCATTCTGCAAGAAGTCCATCCTTAAACCAGCCGGATCAATTAAACTCCAGCGTGTACCAATCCATATTTTCTTTGCAGACTGTTTTGTACGAGGTATTAAATTGTTCGTTACCTTTGACCATGCATTCATTAAACGGTCTTTGTTTAACGCTTCTTCAATACCACCGATTAAGTCATCACTAATTAAATACCCAGAACAGTCACATGCTCCGTTCAATGTTCCATACAACGAACGACATGTTAATGTTGGGTAGCGTTTTTTTCTGTTAATATCTATAGTTTCTCTTTTGGCATCAGTATTAGCAATACCAGTATTGTTGAATACTTTTTTCCAGTTGTATGTATAACTGTCTGTTATTACCTCGAGTACACCAGTATACATAGCACTTGTAATTGTATCTGAGAACGCACTATACAAATTGCTTGCTTCACCATTGCGCCCCATGATCCATGTAATAAAAAACATTAAAATTGTACTCTTCCCAACACGTGGAGGCATACTTACAAATAGTTCATCCAGCTCATCATCAGCTAACGCCTGAAGTTCTTCAACTACAACTTTTAATACTTTCCTCCGCGGTTGATAGAATCGTTCCTCTGGTGGTCTATCAATTTCTAGATAAATTAAATAATCTTCAAAACAGTAAGGTGCACGAAACAATAAAACTTTACGATACAGATCATACCATTCTTCACCTTGTTTAACATTTTTAATTACTGCTCTCTTAACCAGTTCACTGCCTTTTCTTATGCTTAGTTCACTTGTCTCTAATCTACATAACTCGAAACAGCTGTTTACTATTTCAAAAGAACTTCCTTTTTTCTTTAATGCATTTGATATTTTATCTACATACAATATAAAAACCCCTTTCCATTACGGCTCAGGGCTCTAATTTTTATTATATATTATTAATCGTTTTTTCTATTTTAGGGAATTGCATCGCTAGCCATTCTACCATGTCCTCATTATGAAATGCATAGCCATATCCAATACCACTTTCGATTAAATATGCATGAATAATTTCATGCCTAAGTATGCTTTCTATATCGTTAGGTGTTTTACTAAGAATAACTATTTTTTTATTTATGCTATCTGTATACCCATCCGCATCGTTGTTTTGCATGTCTTCATCAGGGTTATCGATATATTTTAAATCATACTTTGTTCCCAATATATTTAGTTTCATAACATTTCCTCCAGTTTATATATAAAAAACCGACGTATAAAATATACATCGGCTCATGGCTCTAATATGTGACTGCATTAATTCACTATGTAAACCAAACCACTCTCCCTTGCAGTCTATTTTTTTGTTTGGGAGTTTTTTCGATATCTTTAGGATACTTTAATTTTATACCATTTTTTTATTACTTTCAACACCTCGTATGTATCCTAGTGCATAAGCACTAGACACCAACTCTGTATTACTTTTCGATTTCCTATTTAAAATTAGTATTTCATCCACCATAAGACTACTATCTGTTTTAAATACTTTCTTAGCTTTTTTAATAATATCAATTAATTTTGATTCCATTTTCTTGTTCCTCCATTTAATCTTAGAGGCACTTGTTAAAAGGTAGACAATTTACCTTTTATGTATTATAATACAAGTGCCTGATGGTGACATTCGTCTCTAATCTTGTCGGATTAACGAATGTCTTTTTTTATATTCATTTTTAAATAATGATTGTTGCTCATATCCCATGATGCCAGCTAAAGTAGCTCCACTAGGATACCAGTTATTAATATAAGCTATAACCTTCTCAAGGTCTTTCTTTAAAATATAATTATATTGTGTTACCCCAGCAATAATGGTTGCATCATGTTTGATTTCATTAAATAATTTTCTTCTTTGCTTATTGTTTACAATTAAATTGTTTTCGCTAATAACTTTCTTAATTCTCGACTTCACTTCTCTGCTAATTAAATTGCACTCAGATGGTGTTATTGGTAAATCACCTTCAAGCAGATCTAATCTTCTGTCGTGCTCTTTCAATTTGATTTCAGACTGAATCATGAATTGAAGCTCAGGTGAAAGATTGTGTAGTTGTAATTGGGTATCACGAGCAGTGTTTTCCACAGTTACATAGTAATCTCTCGCCTCTTTACCCCTAGCTGAATGAGATTCCATAGACAAATGTTTAGCAAAGTCAGTTGTCAGCTTATAATCTTTGCATTTATTACCGTTCACCATGATGGTGAACCCCCACCAATCCTTGTTTTCTTCATAAAATACATTGTTCTCAATATTCTTTTTAGCCCATCTTTGAAAATGTGCTTTATTCATTTCTAAAAACTCATACAACTTCCTGGCAGTTGTCATACCTTGTTCATCAATACCTAAAGCAATTTCGATAGGTGTTTGATTCGTTACTACTAATTCCATCTCTATTCCCCTTTCTTTGCTAAGTCTTTTTTAATTAAAGTTGTAATGCAACCTTTGATAGTTTGACCATTTTCAGCACTTCTTATTTTAATTTGCTTATGTAGTCCGCTATCAATTTTAAAGATTAAATTCTTTTCTGCCATATCCATCACCTCCAAATTACATTTATAACTATATCATGATTATATATTGCTTGTAAATAATATTTAACTATTTTGTTGTTTTGTGTATTAAAAATTATATTTTTATTATATAATATTACTGAGGAGGAATTATAATGGATAGTAAAATTATTTCGTTAAAAATAAAAGAAATAAGAAATATTTTAAACTTAACTCAAAAAGATTTTGGTAAACTGATAAATGTAGCACAAACTACACTTTCCTCATACGAAAATAATTCGCAAACACCTAATATAGAAACGTTATACAATATTGCAGAAAAGTGTAATGTATCCATAGATTGGTTATGTGGAAGAGAAGATTTAATGAATGTTAGACTTAATACATATGCTGATATTTTTAAAGTTTTAAGTGATGTTATATTAACGAATGAAGGATTTACCTCAATTATAAATCTAAAAGGACTTGATGCGGGACTTTTGGCCTTTAATGATATAAAAATAAATAAATTCTTAATTGACTATTCTAAAATGTACAAATTATTAAATGAAAATGTTATTGAAAAAGATATGTTTGATACCTGGTTAAATGGAAAAATAGATAATGAAAAAAATAATATTATAAACTACAATAATATTGATCCTATCTTTGCCTATAGTCTTTTTGAATATGAACATGATTTTAACGGTGAATAAAAAGCCCCTTACTCATTAGAGTTGGGGGTTTTTATTTACCATTCGTTAATTTCATTGATTTTCTTTTGTGCTTCTTCATTTAATTTTCTCTGTTCATCAGCGTATTTTTTACTTTCTTCCGATATTTTTTCTGATCTTTCTATTTGTTCCTTGTATTCATTATTAGATTCTTTACATCCTACAAAAACAAAGCACAACAGCAATACCAATATTATTTTTTTCATTTTATCTCTCCCCTAATTATTCTACTCTAATTATAAAATATTGATTGGTGTTTTTCAATTTATAATATGAGATTAATTTCTTAATATTATCAACCCCTGACATAATTATAATACGTACGCTTACCAATACCGACTTCTCTACATGCTTCGGTTACCTTACTACCATTATTAACCATTTTAATTACTTCGTCAACTTTCATCTTTACATCAGGTCTACCAAACTTAACACCACGCATTCGTGCTGCTTCAATCCCTTCTCTTTGTCTCTCTAATGTTGTGATTCTTTCCTGTTCAGCTACAGAACTCAAAACCTCCAGTATTATATTATTAATCATTTCAATAACCCATTGTTGCCCGTCTAGTTCAATTAGTGTCGTAGGCATATTTAAAATTCTTAAAATGACACCTTTTTCTTTGAAATAATTGAATTCTCTTATTGTATCTCTCTTATTTCTAGAAAGTCTATCCAGTGCATGAATATATATTACATCACCAGCTACTACTACTTCTTTTAGTTTTTGATAATTTTCTCTATTGGTATTTTTTCCGCTTAGTTTATCACTATAGATATTTTTAACATCAACATACTTGGTTAGACTATCAATTTGTCTATCCAATTTTTGCTCTTTAGTTGATACACGAGCATAACCGTAAATCATATCTATTCCTCCTCATTGTTTAATATTACTGATCTTGCTACTTTATCACTTCCATTTTTAGGTCTTAAAATAATTTCATATCCCAACGTATCCATAATTTTAACTAACGTTTCTATTTGGGGGTTATTTGAAATCAATACAGTATTCAAACTACTTGGTCTAGCATAACCCACCTTTTCACTCAATACTTTTTGTGTCATATGTTCTTGTTTAAGAATCTTTTTTATTGCTTGTTTTGTTTTCATTTTATCACCTCAAATACATTATACTTATTTATGCGTTCATTTTCAATACTTATTTATAAGTCTTTTTTATTTTTCGGGTGGAAAAGAACATCAGATATACTATATATACACTAAAAAACACCCCTAGGGGTGCATAAAAGTGGTTTTTATTGCACATTTTAATTATACTTATATATACGTTTTAATCGTTGATAAAATACTCGTTTGTACGTATAATAATAGTGTGGTAAGTTAATTACTTACCCGTAAGTATTTTAAAAAGTAAAGGAGGTGATCAACGATGGCAATAAAAAAAGAAGTAGAGCTATATAAAGAATGGTGCAACACTCTAGGGCTTAAACCTTACGAAGGTAGAAACCTGATAGCTTACTTCAACGCTAATATGTAGGGGCTTATATAGCCCTTACATACATAGTATACCATAAACAATTAAATATATAAAGAATATCAGGAGGATAGAAACATGGAAAACTTAACTATTGAAGAAATTGAAGCATTATCTATTGATGAAGTAAAAACTATTACTTTAGAAAAACTATACGTAAAAGGATTTGATATTTATTTAGTTGATCTGGGTGAGTATTTTGGTTACTCTGCATTAGTTTTTAAAGATAATCACCACGTTTATTTTGCAAATTTATATGAACTGCACTATAGATACAATAGTCCAACTCATGAACAGTTAAAGAAAAAATATATTAGTTTACTAAATAATAAATTGTTTACAGATGAAGAACTAACAACGGTAAAAGATCACGAAGACTATGAGAAGAAAACCTATTTTATTAGAAATTATATGTCACAAGAGTATGATTGTTTAACAGCTTTCTGTATTAACGGAATATATAAAGGTAAAGACAAGGAAAAATACGAAAGCGGCAAATATACTGCTTATAGCAATATTGCTTTCGCTTATTTTAAGGATAACAGTTATCAGAATAGGGCGAAACCATTAATTAGTAAATTAGAAAGATCATACAAAGAAGCCATGGAAAATATTGATAATTTTAAAGAAGCGGTAAAACAGGCTTTATATAATTATGAGGCATGTATTACTTGCGAATATGAAACGGCTTTAGAATCCTTGGGGTTGGTTTTTGAAAATCTACCAAAAAATAAACAAATGGTAGTTATAGAAACATTTAAAGAAGTTACAGCATAAAAGCGATAACAAAACAATGGAACTATACATAATTAGAACGTTTTACCGTTTGCACCTGATAGATCTAAAAACCGCTTTAACCCTAAGCAAGGGGGTGAAATATTAATGCTTTGGTTAATTAAAGTAATGTTCAACATAGCATTTAATATAATATTAGCGCCTATAACATTTATAAAAGTATTTGCATTATGTGCTAAAAGAAGATAGCTATTAAGCTATCTTTTTTATTAGCTAAATAAAATAACTAAAAAATACGTCGTATAAGCGGCGTTTTTTATTTACCCTACAAATATAACCATTTATCACAAACAACGCTTATACGCTAAATTATAGTTATTCAGCCAAATACACACTTCTTTATATACTTATATAAATCATTCCTAGCCACTATATGAGTTGTTTAACATTCTTACTATATTTTATGCCTTTGTACATAAAACAGCCCCTACAGTAACAAAAAAATAATAAAAACGCGAATTTAACAACCATTTTAGTCACACACTAAATAAATACTAAGCTGAAATCCCCTATTAATGCGTTTCTGTCAAATTTTGGGTACAAAAAAACGGAAATTAATCCGTTTCTATTACATCAGCTTCAATTATTTCTAAAAGTTCATCGGCTGTTTTAGTTTCACCTAGGTTATTTTCATGTTTAACGATACTTTCGGTCTGATCTTTCATGCCGTAGTAGTTTTTTGCTCTGAAAATATACGCCACTGGGTTCATCTTACCGTTTATTAATAAATTGGCATCAAAATCAGACAATAATTGACGAATTCTTTTTGCTAAGTCAAACCTATCAAACTCCGATTTACTATCTTTTTCACTCCAATTATACAATGTTTGAGTAGTTGTACCGATTGCAAGTGCGCACCCTTCCAGAGTTGGTTTTAATTGATTTTTGTAGCAGTCGTTAAAATAAAATTCAATACGTTGTGCTATTTCTTCGTCATTCTTAGCCATTGGTACATTCCAGTATTTGAATGCGTGTTCTAAAAGTTTAGCATTTATCGGATCACTGATACTAGAAAGTGATGGCGTATTAGAACGTTCGCCGCCACGGGTTTCGTTTTGATTAATCGGTGACGTAGTACCGTTTATTTTTGCCTTAGTTCTAGCAATATCATTTAATGTATAGAGTTTATCAGGGTCTACATCGATATTTAAAGATTCAGCTTTGTCTAATAATGCTTCTTTAGTTCTTGGTTTATGTTTTCTAGTCATTATTATCACATCCTAATAGTTTTTTGAGTGTTAAAGACCCGTTCATAGCATTATTAATAATATTTTCATTGAACATATGTATTTCCTCCTTAAAGTTAGTAAAGTACGTTTAGTACGTTAGGGGGTGGGGTCGTTGTTATATATATGTAATTATGTATATTTATAGTGTTTTTTATTTATTTTTTAATAACAATATATATAAACGTACTAAACGTACTAATATATAAAAACATAAGCAATATCAAAGGTTTTGAGCAGTACGTTTATTTTTTTTAAAACGTACTTTAAACGTGCTATTTTTAGCAGTAACGTACTTAAAATGTATTAGAATAATTTTCAGTACGTTACAAAGTACGTTTATAAGCCGTTTTAGTACGTTACTTTTTTTATGCCACGTACTCCGTTTTTGCAGTAATTTTCTATATCATTTCTATATTCTTGGGCACACTTTGAAAATTCTTTCTTAAATGCTCGCATGTTGCTTTTGTATGTATAGCCGTTACGCGCCGACCATGAAGAATATAATGAATATAATCCCTGATTAGTGAGTTCGCTTACTTCGCGATAAACAGTATTGCAGTCGCTGTCTAATTCTTCAATAGTCCAGTTGAACTCCTTGGTAAAAAGCACGATAGGATTTGCTGTCTCCTTGTATTCTTCCATCTGTTCCTTCTGATCATCGGGAATCGTAAACTTACCATTATGTTTTAGTTTTTTATATCCCTCATATACCCAGTTGAATATACCTGACAGATTTTCAGGTGTTTGTAATTTAGCTTCGATGTTTCTATCTGCGCTACGTTCATTTTCATTTACTGGGTTGTCTGTAAATTTAAATGGAAACTTTAAAATAAGCATTCTTCGCGTAAATCCATCTGTTAGATCGCGGGATTTTGGCAGTTCGTTACATCCAAAGAATAATTTGCACCGAGGCTTGAACTGGATAAAGTCCTTGCCTTTGTAACAAGCCTGGATCGGATCTCCGGCAACAACCGATTTGAAATTGGTTTCCGCCCCCTTGGAATCTGTCTTAGTTTCGTTAGAAACATTTATCAGCTTACCCATCAGGTAGATGAGCTGAAATTTATCATTGAACGCTGTAAGCTCTACATTAGATACATTCGAAGCACCGCCAAATACACGCTGTATTGTGTTTAGATATACTGATTTACCATTAGCTCCATTCCCTACTAAGTAAAGTGCTGACTGTAATATGTTTGTTGAATATAAAGCGTACCCCGAATATTCCTGAAGCAGTTGAATTTTCTTAGGATCATCGAAAATTGAATTGATGAATTTATCCCAGTCACTTGAATGAGCATTTGGATTGTACGGATAAGGCAGTTCATATGATAAAAAATCATTTTCGTTATGCTCACGTAAATTTCCAGTTTCGATTTCAAATGTACCGTTAACGAAATTGATAAGCGGTTTCTCGTTAGGAATTTTATCCGTAACTGTATCTGCCTTGATTAACCCTAAAACTGAGTTTAATTTAGATAATGTACGTACTGAACTGTATTCCTGACCGATATATTTACGACACTGTTCATCAGTTATTGACTGCCAGTATCGCCCGTTGTATTCCATTATCCCCAATGATGGATTATGTATAAATTTATGTTTTTTCATGACGACCTTTGCTATTTCATCGTCTGTTGATGGTTTTAATGACATAGATTTTACCTCCTTGATCCACTCTTTTGACGCATCAGGGAAAATTTGATCCCTGATTATAACATCAAAAATATCAATGATATCTGTACGTTTTATATAACGCCGATTATTAATTATAAAGTTTTCAAAATCTTCCTTATTTTTAAACATTTTAGCTAATGATTTAATACCTTGCTCAGCATTGTTGATTAAAGTAGCTAAATCCCCGCCGTCCTGATAGTAGTCTGAAATATCCTTATATTTAGATGGGGGTGTTGATACGATGAACGGTATGTGATAGCTGAATAATTTTTTAGCCATTGAAACTGTAAACTGTCCGCCTGATTTATCGTTGTCGAACGTCAATAGGACCTTGTCAAAATTTTTAGCTATCTGTAATATATGTTTTGTTTGTTTTTTTGAAAAAGTTCCCCCCGCCATACTTAATACAGCGTAGTTTTCCTGATAGAACGATAAATAATCAAACGCTCCCTCGGCTAAAACGAGTACCGATTTATCACGGTTTAGTGTATCTAATCCAAAAATATCATTTTCATTGAATCCGTCTAAATACGGTTTTTTATACTTGGGATTGGTTTTTGTTACCTCACCCATCGTTCTACCGCAGTAATAACATATATATCCGTTCTTCCACATAGGAATTATTAATCGATTTTCATCGAAATTAAACCCGATTTTTAATTTATTTATGGTTTCATCGTTGATTTTGCGATTATGTAAATATTTACGGTGTTCATCAGTTAAATTTTTATGCCATGCTTCGACTTTATTACATAGATTTTGTGTGTACTCTTTCCATTTTTCGGAATACTCGCTATTAGGTAATGGTATGCCGGTATATTCACTAAGAAATTTTATCGCCTGACCGCGATCTCCGTCATAGCTGTGTAATGCTAACAGATCAATAACATCACCGCCCTGAGCATCTGAAAATGAATACCAGTAATCATCGTTGATGGCGACTGAATTAGGGTTCGACCCGCTGTGTAAGAAACTAGGACATCTATCCCCCGAATTTTTAATAGGAAGTCCACAAACAGAAGAAGCTATCGCAACGCATGACGTAGCGTTTTTGATAGCCTCAAGGGTCACTTTAAATTCATTGTTATCGTTTGGCATTACGTACAAAAGCCTCTATCTGCTCAGGGGATAAATTTTTATACATTCTGTAAATATAAATTTTTTCAACTGTCTCACAAATGATTATCGTTAAAAGAATTATTGTTAGTAAAACAAATACATACATTTCTGTCTTTCCTCCTAAGAAAATAATATTTTAATAGCGCAAATCGCTAAAAAGATACCTAAAACCCATAATATATTAAATGACAATCCAAAACACATACATATCCCCCATACAATCAGTGCCAGTAGACCAAACTTAATCAATAAAGTGATGATAACTGCTAAAACAGTTGTGATAAATGTAACCATTCTAATATCCTCCATTTTGTCTTTCGTGATTTATTTTATTTTTCTTTAAATACATTTCGTAAATCTCATCCCATGTAAAACCAAAACGATGTCCTAAAGCAAACAATTTTTTAATCGAATAATCAAACCCCGACATTGATGCAATCGTTATTAACTCTGTGAATATATTGTCACGACTGTATGGATTACTATCAGGAAAACAATCATTATACGTGAAATTAATATCAATTTCGTTATAATTAAGTAAACTTACTGCAAAGTGCAGACAGTCAACATATTCCTCTAAAGCCTTTTCTTTATTGTCTACAGCTGATTTCTTCCAGTGTTTAAAATATGTTGGAAGTTCATTCATCAGCTCGCCTAGCTCAACGAATAGAGCTATACTCATTTTATTTTCAGGATATTTATTACCATTTAAAATACGTGTATCTAAAATAGTTTGTTGTTTTCTTATATACTCAAATTGTTCTTTAAATTTATTCATTATATTCCTCCTAAATAATTAGCGCATTGCACTGGAAAGAAACGGTTTTCTTCAAATTTCATATTTAATTTTTTCATTGCTTCCAGACTATTATAAAGTCCTAAACAAGTAAAATATTTAACCCTAACACCTGTGGTTATGAAAGGTCTAACAACGTATAAACATTCCTTTGCTACATTATCCCAAACCCACATATTAGGCTTTAAATCTTCAAATTTGTACGGCTCACAAAAATATAATTGTCTTCTTAGTTCATCATTCGAATCACTTAATTCTTTTGCTTTATCAATGCAGTTTTTTAATTGCTCATCAGTAACGCCCCAATTATTGTATAACATCTTAATGTAGTCTATTAATTCAACTTTCGTTAGATTTTTTAAACTACTATCGCTATGTAGCTTAAAGTGCTTAAATTCCGATGTATTTTCTTTTAGTTTAAAATGTTCTTCGATTAATTGGTTTAAGACGTTCCAATCCTTTTTAATAATTCCTGTATCTACTGCATTTTCTAATGCTATTTCACATTCTTCTTTACTCATCATAATCAAGCCACTCCTTATTTACAAATATTTTAAATACTTCTCTAGGTGATAAACATTGCTTTCCGCTCTCCTCAATCGCTTTATAGATATGGTTGCAATCAACGATACGACCCAATGCAAACTTACCTCTAAATAGCGTACTTGCTATTACATATTTTTCCTTAACACCTCTATACAACATACAATCAGAACATAATTCATCTAATAAAAGAATTAACTCTGTTTCTAATTTTAATTGCTCTTCCTTACTCAACATTTTCTTTAACCTTTAACAATCCTTGTTTATAATTTTTACTAAAACGTGATTTTCCATTATTAATCCATTTATACCCTTTTGGATTAGTTGTTGCACCTTTTATTATTTTCCAATCTTTTGGTAACTTGTCATAAACAATTACACCATTTTTACATAATTTTTCTAACACTTCATCAGCAACATTATTTACCATCAAATCCACCCCAGTTCCTTACATTGTTGATTAATAGCTTTCAATGTAGCTACGTCTATGCCGTAATCACCTACCGTAATTTCTTTATCCGGGCTAAAAAGAAAGTAGTTTATTTCACTTATTTCATAAAGAATCATATTGTCACTTTTATAATATGTATATCCTAATTCCTCAAACATTTCTTCAGCACTCATCATCTTACACTCCCTAAATACGGTTCTGGTAAAGGCATCCATGCAATAACCCTATATTTATAATTATTCATTAACGGATATATCCACTCATGTGATTTATTAATATAAGCTACATTTATATGAGGATTAAGATATTTATCTTCATATGTAATCAGTACTTTCACAAACATTGGTGGCAGTTTCTTTTCAACTGGTATCCATTCATTTAGAATGTCTTTTGGAATGTCTTTAAATGTATTATGTTCGCAAAATATATTTAATGCTTCTTGATATTTATTCTTCATCAAAACCACTCCAATCTATTGCTTGTCCGCAATTAGAACAACACTTAAATCTTTTATTATATTCAAAATCGTATATATCACTTTCTCCACAATTAGGGCATACGCAAAGCATTTCATTTATACGACCATATTCATCATAAATGGTTTTTGTATCTTCATCTTCCCATATCTTATTTAAAATTGGACGTTTAGGCGTTGCTTTATCAACTAATTCTTGTAGAGTGTTAATATCACGTTCCATTGCAGTAGCTTTATCTTCTTCATAAAAATCATGTGGAAAATCGTATTCATCATTTAATAACCTATCTAATGCTTCCTGATATTTTGAATTACTCATACTTCCACCTCATTATTTTATATTTCCAACTCTTAACGGGTTATAAAATTGGTTTTCAATTTCCTTTTTAGCATCTTCAAGATCAATAGTTACTTTTACATTTTCACTAATATAAATATCTCTTAAATCTCTTTTTCTAATCATTGGTGCAACACAATCAGCTTTCATATCCATAGCATAATCCGCATGATGTTGTAGTGGTAATTCAGCTAATGCACAAGCTACCATTCTTTTATAATTACAAATGCTTCGTTTTTTACACACTTTACATTTTGTTGCTAACATTGTTAAAAATCTCATTATTTAAACATCCTCATCTTGTGGCATTTCAAAAATCGGCTGTACTCCAACACATAAGAGATTTTGACCAATTCCATTTCCACAACTAATAAACTTATTGTTACTTTTAATTATTTCTGTTTGTATCATACCTAATACCTTAACTGCTTTTTCTACCGACGAATAATTACCCATTGGGGAGTAATGTTCTTCATTATTTCTTAATTCATAATTAACTAAAATATTATAATTATCATTATTACAACCCACATCAAACGATTTACACAACAATAATGATTTTTTATCTTGACTTCTAATCCAAATCCCCATCTTCAATTACCTCCTCGTATAAAATTTCCATTCCATATGCTTTAGCAACTTCATATTCAATTCTACAGCCTCTTGCATTTTCCCAACCTTTTGCAAAATAAGCAACATGACATAGGCTCATATTTTCAATTGATTTAGCTATGAAACACATAGGAATATTCACAACTCCACGTTCTTCCATTTTTTTCTTTACTGTACCATTCATCGGTAAAGAAAGTATTTACAACTTCATATCCTTTACTTTCTAAAAATGCCATTGCCTTTTCTCTAGTTTTAATAATTTCTTCATCACTTAAGCCATTCATTGGTTGACTAAACATTGCTTTTTTATTCATCTTCAATTACCTCACAATTACTTAATATTTCATCGATGTTGTACGGTTCTTCGTCTTGCCATTTAACGAAACTAAATGTTGACTTGAACATGCCTACATAATCACCACGACTACCCCACGTTGCATTACCCTTTGTAGGTTGCTTTTCAAATCCATACAATCTGTTACTTTTATCTCTTGCAATAAAATTAAATCCCTCTTTTTTAGCAACTTTTAAATATTCATATTCAAATTTTGTTAATTTAACAGGTTCTTTATATTCTTCTAATAAGTTTAACAATGATAGCCTTAAACACTCTGAACATACTAATCCACTGCAATTGTGTTTGTTAACACTGGAATTTGTCGTAATTCGATGTAACCAGCAAGAGAGAATCTCATCAGCAGTAACATCTGTATCAAAATTTTTAATCTTTTCTTTAATCTTTTCTATCTTTAGCATTATTTTTACCTTCTTTAAATTTATTGTTCCAATACCTTTTATTATTAAGATAGTTAGACATACAGCTGTAGCTACAGAATGTATAATTGCCCCTTTTATAAGCCCATTCTTTCATGTAAATGCTTACGTATGTCTTACCACATATAGGACATTTTCTTTCTTCGATACGGTTAGGTTTGCCCGACATATGTATTATAAATTTGTATAGCTTGCTCGACTGATCTAACTACAAACACAAGATGTCCTAACTTGCGTAATTCTTCGTGGAATTTGTCTTGATCTTCACGTGTAGTACCTTTTTTTGTTTTAATTTCATACCACAACACTTTGCCATGGGGACAAATTATTTCTAAATCGGGTTCACCCTCTGTTCCAATATGTATTGGAATCATGTTTTTGGTATAAAACAAGCCGACATTACGTCTCATGGGAATACATCCTAATTCGCTCATTTTAACCATTATTTCATTTTGTATTTTTGTTTCAGGATTCATCGGTTACCTCCAATTTAACCGCCTCATATTCATTGCCATTCAATTCTTCTTTAAGCAATAATGGGAATCCCAGAATTCTAGGCACATAGTTATTTGCTATCATTTTGTAAGATTGAATAATTTTAATATATGAATACATAGCACGTGAAACATAGATAATATATTCACCCTCCTTACCAAGCAATGAATCATAAATTTCATCAACCATATTTTCATAAATACGTCTATTGATTTTCATGCTTTCTTACCTCTGATAGAATTTCATCCTTTATAGCGGATATATGGCTTATTATTTCATTAATACACTCTAAATCGTGCGTTCTTATTTCTCGGTTTATAAGTCCTAGGATTAAATCATCAAGTGATTTATAAAAACCAATTGGTTGTAAATATTCTTCATTTGTTTTTTTATTAAATAATATTTTATTTAATATATAGCAGTGTGTGTCTGAAGTGATTATGTAATTATCATTTATTTTTAATTTCATAATTTTAACTCCTTGTTTCGTACCGAATAACAGCTTTTTAGCCGTAAACCATGATTGACTGCTTTTAATACAGTCGTATAATATACGCCGTACTTTTCCGCAATATCTCTAGTTGTTCCTTCATAAACAATATTATTTCTATCGTCTAACACTTGTAGTGTCTTTGTTCTTGTTGGAGCATCATAACCATAATAGTCCAAAAAATTACGATAGCTTTTGAACTTTTTTTCAACAGTTTTTATATCTCCGCCCAACAGAATAAACTCTTTCTTTGTAGGCGAACGGTAATAACTGTTTAAAAACTCATCAACAATATTAATATCTTTCATTGTATGGATCACCTCTATTTCCAATTGCATCAAATAAACTTTCCTGCTCATATCTCTTACTAAATTTATTGCAGCGCTTTTTAGTAGGTTGAATTTCCAACCCACTAATCGTACACTTATTTTTTATATTGTGTTTACAGCACTTGCATATTTTATTCATCAGGACTCCACTCCAATCCCAGAACAATATAAGTCGTAGTTTTAAGAAATGGATACTGCTGTTCATAATAGTTTTTAATCAAAAAGTTATTACCATCATCACTTAGTTTAAGTATAGAGTTATCAAATAGAGTTATTAAATCTAAATCGTCATCAGTGATTAAAGCTGAATTCATAATCTCATGGATCATGTAACTGTCTTTTTTATTTATGTAACATAATTCTTTCGCGTTTACTGCCTTGCTTAAAATTCGACTGTTTAAATTACCGATGCAATCACTTTCTTTTATAAGCAGATATCCAGTTTTAATGCCCTTGTAAATCTTGTATTCACCATCTACACAATCAATAACGGTACTGTCTAAAATATCGTTGTCAGCTTCATACAAGATACCTACATTAAAGTTATAAAAAAACAATGTATTGTTTTTCTTATATAATCGATAATAGTCCCCGTTTTGTTTTGCTAATTTGCTCATTAATTCCACTACTTCATATAAACGACCATCCGTTTTTAAAATGTTTAATTTATCTTTCATAATTTTATTCCTTTTCTTTTAGCAGTAACGAATATCCATCCGGGCTTATACCCTCGTTCTCTTGCTATTTTTATTAAATCTTCTTTTGTTTTAGCCATTCCGACTTCCATTCTTTGTTTTCTCTTATGTTCAGCTATAGCTATTTTTTCTTGTTCGCTAATTTTTCGTAAACGAACTTCTTCCATACACTGCAATTCACGACCCTTAACCTCAAACTCGTGTCCACAGTAAGGACATTTATTTGCAGTTTTAAAAATCCTGAAACAGTTAGGACAGTTTCTGATTGTAAAACTACCATCATCATTATTTGTTTTATGTTTACGTTTAACACCCTCCAAAGTCCATTCTCTATTCTCATCGGGAAGACCATGTCTTTGATAATTACCAACACAGTCAATAATAACTGCTTTTTTTCCATTACCATCAGGGGTTAAAACTCTCATACTCTGCTGAATATATAATGCTAAACTCTGTGTAGGTCTTAGTAGCAGTCCTATAGATGCATTAGGCAGTGTAATACCCTCACTTATAATATTTGCATTGCATAGAACTGTATAATAACCTGAACGATATAAATCCATTATTTTTTTACGTTCAGTTTTATTCATCGAACCATCAATATGTACAGCTTTTATACCAGCTGAGTTAAACTCCTCACATACTTTTTTAGAATGATTAACACCGGCACAGTAAGCAATCGCTTGTCTGCCATCGCCTAATTTTTTATAACTGTCTATCACATCACCATAAATGGCACTGTTAAACATAAGATCATTAAGCTGCTTACCGTTATAGTCACCACCTAATGTATCGATATCAGTTAAATCCAATGCTATGTCAGGAGCGTAATACTCAAAATCTGCTATAGCACCTTGTTTTATTAAATATTTAACTGATACACCATTAATCAATGTATCGTACAATGTTAATTTATCTCCATTTAATCTAGTAGGTGTTGCGCTAAAGCCAATTATTATACAACCATAAAACTCGGCTATTTTTTTATAACTGCTTGCTTCACTCAAGTGACATTCGTCTATCAAAATAACCATAGGTTTTTCATGTTCCCCTAGATGGTTTACTTCTGTAAATACACTTGCTAATCTACATTTATTTAACAACCCTAGACTATCTATCAGTTCTTTGTGCTGACTAAGGAGCTCGTTTCTATGCGCTAGGATTAAACTATTGCCTTTGCAAGTTTCAACGAACTTAGCCATTACATAACTTTTACCACTACGGCAAGGTAACTGTATCAGGATACCTTTAGAACCTTTATTTATGGCTTTTATAGTATCCTGATAAACAGTTTCTTGATAATCTCTAAGCTGAATCATTGTTAAAATTGAGGACCATCATCCTGAAAAATATCAGGTCCGCTAGTAACACTTTGAACCGCCTTTGATTCTTGCCATTGAGGTATATTGATTTGTTTTTCTCGTTCAATCAAGTAATGAACTTTTGCTCTTGTTTCATTGTTATAAACTTCATGTTTAATGCGAACTGCACCAATTGCATTAACAAAGAATTGTGGTGTTACATTGGTTGTAGGGACACCAGCCATACCAAAACTATCCCATAATCTACTTAAATTAGTATTTGTCATTGTAGAATTTTTTGGATCGAATACTAAATACCAATAAATATTTGAATATCCACCGCTTGGTTTGAAAATAAATTCCCACATATCATTACCTGATGATGATTTTTTTTCTTCCATAGAAACAATTTTTACTCTTGTATCACCAGCTGGTGCTGGTTCAAAACTCACTTCTTTTACATCGTTAGGGTTAAAATTCCAAATTGCCATAATTACATATCTCCTTTATCTTTTCCGTTAAATATATTTTCGGGTTTGCCATATTTTCTATTAAATAGCTGGTCTTTCCCGTACATTTTTGCACTACCTACATAGTTGTAGTAATAATGAACTTTACCGTCTTGTCCAATTTTGTTCTCTACTCTACCTACTACATTACATAAACCTAAAACACTATCGATAATTTTTTCAGGTAATCTAGGTTTGATTCTTTTCCCAATCGTTCCATCAGGCATTACAACATCATCATCAAATGTTTCCCAACAAGTGAAGATAACATTACATCCTACTTGACCACTTGCTCGAGCAAGTCTTTTAAGCGCATGGTAGATAATCAAATACGCCTTTCTAATATCCTTATATTTTCCACTTGCTTCCATTTCCAAAATTCCTAAATCAAAAATATCACTCAAATTATCTAAGATGATGTTTTCGTATTTTCCACTTTTAACAGCAGTTTCAAAATCAGTTATAAAATTTTCATAAGTTGCAATAATTTTTATATCTAAGTTATCCCTTTTGAATTCAGGATTATTTAAAACCACCTGACTATTGTCACTGCACATCAATAAATTCATTTTTCCATCAACTCTAGTAGCGTTGACAGTCTTTCCGCCACCTGATTGGCAGTAAATCAAAGCATTTGCCATACTAAACTTCCTTTCCCGTCACATAAAATATATCTTCATCACTCATACCTAATAAATCGCTATCGATTATTTTCAACTCTTTAGTCTCTCGACAGTATTCGCAATGGTTACAATGTCTTGCTTTTACATCACCGTTAATAATTTGTTTAATTCTAGGTAATATATTCTTAATGTGATCCATAGCAGTATCTAAATTCATTTGGTTAACCTCAACGATAGCTAAATCCGCTGGTTCTTCTTTTGTTGCAATTGCTAAATAGCAAGGCAATTTTTTGCCAAGTTCCTGATAAACAAGTTCCTGATAAATTGCCAACTGAATATCGTAACCCCAGTGTTCAACTAACGACTTACCCATAACCCGTTCACACGATCTCATTATTTTTAAATCTACAATTCTTTCACCATTGTAAATATCAAGTTTCCCCTTAAAAGGAACTCCTTCAATTTCACCAGTTACGATTTTTTGTTTTTCGCCAGTTAAGAAATCCATAAACAGTTCATTATTACTAATTGTATTTATGATTTCTTGAGCATTTACAAAATCACTTTTTAAAGTAAGTTCACAACCAAATAATTCAGGCAATTCTTTTTTTATTTGAGAAATTTTATCTTTTTTTAGTTTTCCGTTTTTTGTAACAAATTCAGGTCTAATATTTGAAACACGTTCAGCTGTATCAGGTAATTCAATTATCTTTTTATTAAACAATTCAGGATTATTATTTTGGTATTCACTTAATGTGCCTTCACACCAAGCATCTACAAATCCACCGACTAACATTGCTGTGTTTTTTGTTAAAGAGTAGTCACCTTTATACATAGCCAATGCTGTATGTTCACACTTAATGAATTGTTTTAATAGAGATGCTGACATATAGCCTGTCGATTTATAATAATTATCATTACTTAGCATTTTTTCATTTCCTCCTTAACATTTTTTATTTCTTCTCTTAACTCTCTTGATAAATCAAAATCCGCATTGTCCCAATGATCTTTCATTTCTAACTCAAAAAGCTGACGTTCAAGATTGAACAACTTTTCCTTTGATTCAGTCATATTAATCCTCCACAAGTTCGATGAACCTACAAGAAGTGGTATTATGAAGATGTTCTAAATTTTTAATTCTCATTCTCCATAAATCACCTTCATCATCGTAAATTTTCCCGTTTTTTGACTTATAGATTTTTCCTTTCGTCATATAAACTGATGATGAACTTTCTACACAAACAAGTTTCCCATTGTAATATTCAAGACCGCGTTCCCAGTCCCAAGCAAAAGGATAAGCAGAACGATTTTTAATCATTCCTAACGCTCTAAACGCATCGCCTGAATACTCAAAATGTTTAACTTTCATAATATCAAAATTTTGATGTTCCTTATGAAATAAATCATCATTGTATTCCCCGAAAGAAACATATCTTCCGTTCTTTATATCCATGAAAGCGACAACATTATCTTCAAAAATTCCATGTAACATAATTTTGACTTCACCATTTTTCAGTTCAACCACATCACATAGTTTTAAATCTTCTTTTTTCATTTTTTTATCCCTCCAGTATATAAACTTCTTCGTATTTCCTATCAAATTTACTATGGTCGCTTACATATACATCAATTACCTTTCCTCTAAACGAACCGGTATCTTCAGCAGTGTAAATGTGACCGTCAATCATTATCTTTGAACCTAGGGGAATATAATTTGTATCTACCCCTACCGTTCTACCCTCTACATAATTTGTACCTGAACGGGTTAAATATCCCGTCCACTGTCCGTTACATTCATAACAGCTACAGTAGTTAGTAATTTTGTAAATACCTAGTGATCTTCAAGCGGGTATCTCTTGCAATCCATAAGCAGAAGCTTCTTGTACTTCAGTGGGATATACTTCTTTGAATTCAGCATCTACTCGTGTACATACGTTTCCAATAACGCTAACTACTAGACTTGCTATAATAAGAACCACTGCAAGTACTGTTAATATTCCACGACTTCTAAATCTCATTGTATTTTCTCCATTTTTGCGCTATAATTTTTATGTGTGTTGTGTGTCACCGATTGCAGTCGGTGACACTATTTTTATTATCGTATCTATTTCGATATTGAATTCTTTAGATACAATGTCAGCTGATATTACGCTCTGAGTATAATTGCAGTTATATTTTTCCTTTAACTTTCTAATAAGTTTGTATATGTAATCCTTAGAACGATTGGGAAAAAGCATTTTTAATTCGTTATAACCAAGCATTGCCTATTCCTCTTTGGAAATTACAATTTGTTGCCAGCATTCCAAAATCTTTTCTTGATATTTACAAATATCTTGCAATAACTCAACTATCGAATTGTTATGATATGTTTTTATTCCTAGTAAATCATAAATAGTTTGACGACTTAATCCCAATTCTTTCATGACTACATCAATAGGTAGCTCTGCTCCGTCATAGTTCAAGTTATACTTGTACTTAATTTCTCTTATCCGTGTATAAATGTATGTTTCTTTTCGACCGATAAATATTAATTTAAGTTGTTCTATGTCTAACATTTTTTTATCCCTTTCTTGCAGTACATTCTTCACAAATGACATTCGTACTAGCAAATCCACCATTATTAATGATGTCAATTAAGCTTTCTTCGCACAATTGAATTTCTTTACCACATTCAGGACAAATACAATAAAATTCATCGTCATATACTTCAATTTTAATTTCAATATCACTGTTGATTTTCTTTTTTAAATAAATCATAACCATTCCTCCATCTTAAATATCTAAAGATAACTGATTAATAAATTGAATGTCACTCCAATTTGGCTCCCATTTTTTTATATAAGCTAATGCTTTATCATAATCTTTTACTTTAATTTGACTTCTATACTGTGATTGAGTAACCATTATTAAATCTCTATCTAATGCTTTAAATAAATGTGTGTGCTGTGTGTCGTTCAAATCAACCTTCTTTGCAATTTCAATTTCCCTAATTCTTTCTCCAACTACTCGATTTAAATAATTGTACTGGACTGATGAAATGCACTGATTGTCTTTGAGTTCTTTGACTTGTTCTTCTAGATCATCAACTCGCTGTGCTGTATTTTCATTTACCTTAATTACAAGTTGTAAGATTTCCCTATCACTTGTAGGAATACTAACCTGATTAGTTTTCACTTTAAAATACGTTTCCTCTAATACATCAAACTGTTGCCATGCTTTGTCAGTATCCAAAATTTTACTGTGGCGGTTTGCTCCACGTTCGGTCCACAGATAAAGTACTGATGCATACTTAATTGAAGGGTCGTTACTATCAGTAACGCGGTTCTTAAACTCTTTAAGAGCATTACCTTTTAAGCAGTAGTAATCTCTACCCTCAATAAATCTTTCTTTATTTCTATTAAAATTAGTTTTAATGTTTGTTTCAGTAGTTTCATACACCTCCGCTAACTGTTTAGTTGTTAATACTCTGATTCCTTCATGTTCAATAATTTTTAAACCATTCATATAGTTCACTCCTTTTTTCACTTGTCGGATATATGACACTAAGATTCCAAAAAAAAATATTTAAACAATTAATTTTTCCGGTGTAATACCAGTTTTCAGTAACAATCTAGCGTATTCATCAGCATAAATTTTTGTCCTACCTTTTAATTTGTCGCGACAAGAAGTTTCTGACATACCCCAATAATCAGCAAATTCAACTATTGTCATATCTAACAATTTCCGTAATTCGTTAATTGTTAGAGGTTCATCAATTGTTATTTTTTCTAACATAAAATTCCTCCCTTTCATAATGTTGTTTTTATAGTTTTACTCTTGTGTCATATTAGCGACACTTTAATAATATATTTAAAAAAATATTTTGTCAACATATATCCGACACATTTTTTATAATTTTGTTTTAAATGTGTCACTTTTGTGTTAATATATACTTAGGAGGTGAGAATATGGATAATTTTTTTGGTAACGAAAAATTGGATAAGTTACTCAATGTATGCATAGGTAAAACAATTAGAGAAATGCGTACAGATAGAAACATGTCATTAGAAACATTAGGTAATAAGATTGGGAAATCTAAAAAGACAGTTCAAAGATATGAAACAGCCGAAAGTCGTATTTCAATGGACGTATTGGATGATATTGCAAAAGCATTAAATGTTATTCCCGATGCATTAATTCTTTGTGCTACTGGAAAGTTTAATGACTACATGGAAAGAAATGTAAAACCAATACAAAACACAACGCAATTTATGAGCCTTATCGATAAATTAGTACTGTTATCGGAATCAGAATTAAAGATAGTTGAAGCAACAGTTGACGGAATAATAAACAATAGAAAACAGTAGTTATCAAAAAAAATATTTAATATTTTATTAGCATTAATTACTTTTATTAAAGTATTCATTACACGTGAATAGAAGAGGTGATAAATATGAATAAACCTAAAATTTCTACAATAGTGAAATTATTTATTTCTTTATTGATTGTATGGAGTGGCTATGATGATGAGATTGGTATTCCAGTTTCTATACTTTTATTTATAATTGTTTATTGCGTATTAAGTTTCTTACAATTGATTGGTAATAATACAACTACTACATACGAGGAGAATAATAATTATAATCACTCAAGCAGTGAAACTTCACAAACAACATCAAATATTTCTAAAGAAAAACCATTATCAAAAAAACAACGTATTAAACAAAACAAAAAGAACGGTATTGTTTGTTGTCCAAAATGTGGAAGTACCTCGATAACAACCACAAATAAGAAATTAAGTGTTAAGCGTGGTTTAGTCGGGTTAGCTATAAATCCGCTTGCTGGAGCTGTTGGTGCAGTCACAAGTAAAAAAATATACAACGTCTGTATGAATTGCGGACATAAGTGGAAACCTTAATTAATACAAAAAAACCACCCCACTGCAATGGGATGGTTCACGAGGTACTGCAATACCTCTGAGCATAATAAAATTCCACAACTTTATTATGCTCCTATTATAACAAATAAAGGAGTAAAATGAAATGGTAAGATTAAAACGTAGACCAAATGGCTACGGTACTGTCAAAACCTTATCAGGCAGACGTAGCTGTCCTTATCTTCCTTGTGTGTCTTTTAACGGTGAGCAAAAACCACTAAATGCTTTTAGTGATCCTGATGATGCTTTTACAGCTCTTGAGATAGCTAAACTCAGGTATGATGATAAACTAAGCGCAAAAGAAGCGGAAAGACGTTACGGGGATATTTATAAACAGATATCAAATAAATTAGAACTATATATTTTCCAAAGCAATCCCATAAATACTGTCAAACCAAAAACTACAATATCTATTTCTAAATCAATTCCAACATTCAAGGAAATCTATGATATTTTAGACGAAGAAGAATTTTCTAAACTGAAATCTAGAGGTCAAAAGCGTAGCTGGTTTAATAACTTTGATTCTATTCATGAACTGCCTATATGTGATATAGAATTTGATGATATGCAATTCGTTCTTGATGAATTAAAAGAACGAGGAAGAAAAAGCGGTACCTTAGCTCATATGAAAGTAATATGCAAACAGATTTTTGAATATGCAGTAATACGTAAATACGTTAAACCTAATGAAGATTTTTCAAGCTATCTTAAAATCAAAACAGATAACGAAACGGATAGTAAACATCATCCATTTACTATTGAAGAAATAAGAAAACTATTCAAACACAATACTAGAGAATCTAAAATTGTATTAATCTACATTTTCACCGGAACACGTCCTATCGAATTATTTAAATTAACAAGGGAAAATGTTTATATAGATGTAAAATGTAATGATGACGGAAATGAAAAGATAATTTCATACATAAATACTGGTAGTAAAACTGAAGCTGGAAGAAATAGGAACATTCCTATTCATGATTTGATAAAACCCTTCATATTGGAATTAATTAATGAAAACAATATGTATCTGTTTATGAATGATAGTAACAATCAGTATATTGAATTCAGAAAAAATATTTTTAATAACTTAATGGAACAATTAAACTTCACACATACTCCATACGATACTCGTCATACATTTAATACTCTTGCTAAATTATATAATATGGATGATTTTTCAAGAAAAAGAATCGTAGGTCATAAATCTAAAGATATTACTGATGATGTATATACCCACACAATTTTAAATAAATTATTTGACGAAATGAAAAAAATTAACATTGAAAAATAATTAGTAACAAATATGAAAAAATCATTTTTTTACTGTTACTAGTTTGTTACTAATATATATTATTTATAGTATAAATACGTACGAAATTTGGTATTTTTCGTACGTATTTTATATTTTTTCTTTCAACTCTTGAAAAAATTGTTATTACTCTTTTTATTAGTTAATGCCCAGGCACTAATAAACGAAGCAATTGGAACAGTTAATACGATTCCTAAAGTACCAGCAATTCCTTGAGCAAATTCTATTGCAATATAATTAGAACTTAATAGTTGTTTAATGTCGACATTGTATGAAAATAAGACTAATAATGAAACAAATGCACTACCAGTAAATGCTAAAATCAAGGTATTTGTCATCGTACCAATCATATCTTTACCAATTTCTATTCCTGAATCAAAAATTTGTTTTTGAGTCAAGTTTGGCTGATGATGAAATAATTCTGATAAGGCAGAAACAATTGACATTCCAACATCCATAATTGCCCCTAATGATGAAATTAAAATCCCTGCAAATAAAATATCTTTAATCGATAATCCCGTAGCTTGATTAATTAACACAAGACTTTCTGCCTCATCAACACTAAAACCATTAACTTTTAGTACTAATGACATTAAATAAAATCCCCCTGCCGATAAAACTACCCCTAAAACTGTTGCCACAATTGCACTGTAAGTCTTTTTAGAAGCACCATTTAACAACATTAATGTAACAATCGTTGATAAAGCAACACAGATAATACTCATTAATACTGGTGAGTAACCTGAAAATACAGTTGGCAGTAATAGAAAAATTACTAAATATAATGTATAAGCTAATCCTAAGATTGCTTTAACCCCTTTTCCGCGCCCAATTGCAATGATAACAAGCAATAATACACAAGTAAAAATAATCATTCCTAAGCCACGATCAAAATTATAAACCGTATAATACGAGTCTATTCCATCTGGTTCATCAGCTGAGATAATCACTTTCGAGCCAATCGCAACTTCAACATTATGAGCAGCTGTTAGATAATTATCGATCTCTACTCTTTTTCCTGCACTTTTTCCTTCAAGAATCTCAACCACAACTACTTGTTTTCCAAGATTTATTTTTAAATCTTGATCATATTCAAGATTACTGCTCGTTATTTCTACTATCTTCCCGCTAACAAAATCAGTTGAATCGTTATTAACCCGAGAATAATCCTTAGCTAAATATTGATTAAAAAAACCAGCTGCAATTATCGTAATGAGCATAATGATAATAACAACACGATTCTCTTTTAATTCATTAAATATCTTCATAAATGACCTCTAATAAAAGTTAGTGGTAATCAATGATTACCACTAGTTATTTTAACTTTTCTTCTTTTTTTGATTTATAAGCAACTAATGAACATCCCAAAGCTGTAAACAATAATGTTCCCCAAGCAATAAGATTACTATTATCACCGGTTACAACCTTATTATTTGTCGTTGTAGTAGAATTATTTGTATTTGATGGCTTAACTGTTGGAAGATTAGTATTTGAACCATTACCTGTATCTGGCTTTTTATTTTCTACATTGTTAACTAAAACAAATTGTCCTAATGAAGCTGTTTCAATAATAATCCGTCCATCTTTAATTGTATATGTAATCGAATTTAGTGTTATATCATTGTTTTGACTATCTTGTACTTGATAGATCAATAACTTACTAGCATCATATCCCTCTGGTAGTGCTAATGATAATTGAACCTTTCCTAATGGATTTATAATATTTCCATTTTTGATTAGTGATAGATCAAATACTTTAAAATCCTTATCACTACCTAAAATAGTATTTAAGGTATTTTTAATTCCTTGATATAAGTCACCCTCATTCACTTCAACTGCTGATAAAGTACTGTTTTTTTCAACTGTTCCTACTGGAGCAACTACTCTAATATCATTTGCTGTTTCTTCTGGTACTAATGTAATTTCTTGATTGTTTGTTTCAACTGATTTATTAATAGTGAATTCATCTAAAGTTGACCATTGATTATCATTACTGTTGTATAAATAAGTTGTTACTTTAAAACTATTTTCACTAACTTCAATATTTGAAATTGAACGTTGTTTTGATTGATCCATTTTAGCAACAAAGTCAGTACTAATATTAGTCTTGATATCATAATACTTGCTGCCACTTGCTGAATTGGCAGTTAAATATAAGATTCCTTCAGGATCTGTTACACTAGTTAAATCCTCTGTTTCTTGACTAACTTTCATTCCTTTCATCATATTACTACGTACATAAACATGGTCATGTCCCATTAAAACAACATCAATACCTAAATCATCAAATACAGGTGTTAATTCTTCACGACGTTTTAAAATAGAACTCTCTACTGAATGAGAAGCAACTGAATAAACTGAGTGATGGAAAACAACTACTTTCCAACGAACATCTTGATTTTCCTTAATTGCTTCTTTCATAAATGCTTTGTGTTCTGCGGTACTTGTATTATTTGTATTGATATTCATAAATAAAGTATTATTATAAACATACCAATAATCAGTTCCTGCTGCAGTTTCCCCTTTAGCAGTTTCATTTGGCAAATTGAAATGTTGTGTATAAGCATTTGAACTACTATCATGATTTCCGATTGTTGTTGCCTGAGGTACACTTGTTAATTCTTCATGATCTAAGTAGCCACTGTATTGATTCTCGTCACTTGCAGTATTAACTTGGTCACCAGCTGAAAGAATGAAGTTTGGATTAAACTTATTAATTGAATCACTTAATGTTTTATCCCATCCTTCTGTATCTTTTGAAGCACTACCACTTGCTCCAATTTGTGGATCACCTGCAAAGATGAAGTTATAACTTCCATCAAAATCTTTAGTTGTGAAATCATAAATTTTGCTCACTTGATCACCATTAACAACGCGATATACATATTTAGTATTTTCTTCTAAGTTAGCCAATGTTGCTTGGTTATAGTAAAATCCCTTATCGTTTGCCTGATTATTCGTAGCTTCAACCGTTGTAAATTGACTTGGGAATTCACCATTGATCATAGCTCCTGCTTTAGCCAGCTGAACAGTTCCCGAAGTATTAGTATTAGCGTACCAGGTAAGATTCATTCTTGTTTCATCTTCACCGATAGTTAAATTAAGCGCCTTTTGTTCAACTGTTGTTTCTTCTTGGCCGTAATCAACTTGAAGATTATTAAACTCAAAATAGATATCTGAACTGCTCGCACGACCCTGATGTAATTCTACAGCAATCGTATTTTGACCAGTCTTAATAACATCTTTTAACTGTTCTTTTGTTAGTGAAATAACTCCTTCTTTAGGATTACTAGCATTTGAACCGCCATAAGACATGTTTGATTCAAAGCCACCCTCTGGTTCATCAAACGATGCTACCTTAACACCGTTGATATAAACAATTGCTGCATCATCATAATAGAGTTTCCCACTTAGACTACTGAAATCATCTAAATTACTAATATTAACTGTAGTTCTAAAGAAGAATGCTGGAATATCATCTCCATTAACTCCATTAATATATTGATTTAATAAAACTGTTGGTACAAAACCATCGCCTAAATCTTCTAATTTTCCTTTTTTTGCACCAAATTTTCCAGCTTCACTTTTCCACTCTGAATCGTTATAATCTGCTTTTGTCCAGGCATAACGGTCAGTTTCAGTTCCCGGATCAACATTATTGTCTAAATATTTCCATGTTGTTGCCGTACTAATCAATTGCGCTGAATCTCCAATTTTTGTTGTTTCAGCATAAGTTGGTGTAACTTGATAATCTTGCGCTACATATCCAGCCGACATCAACAATGCTAATGTCGCCATTGAAACTTTTAAAACTTTGTTTTTTTTCATTGTCTATTCCCCTTTATTTTTAACACCAACATCTTATCATTCATAAAATATAACAACAATACGGTTTACAAAGACTTAATTAAATTAACACAATATCTATTTTAGATACAAAAACTAAAAAAACGTTACCCAAAAAGTAACATTTCCTTAAAATATCCTCTATTTTTTTACATCTGCTTTACCTAAATGAACATAATATAATTAGTGATATATCATTATAATATATAATTATTATCCTTATTTTTTAATACCGCACAAATTCATTTCATTTACAAAAAACTGCATACCCGATTTTCCTCAAAAATTTTCATAATCTCATTTTTCACCTCGACTAATGATGGTAATACAGCAGATGTACGAGCTAATACTTCTTTACAATCAGGAAGATAATCTGGAATACAAACCACTGGAATATTAGCGGCATTTGCTGCCAATATTCCATTTGTTGAATCTTCTAAAACAAGAGCATGATCAGCCGCTATTTTAAAATATTTTAAAACTTTTAAAAAAATTTCCGGATCTGGTTTACCATGTTCAAGATCATCACCGCCAACAATCAAATCAAAAATATTCTTTAAACCAGCTAAAGCTAAATATTCATTAATCTTACTATAGGCAGAAGAAGATGCAACTGCTATTTTTATTCCTTTATTCTTTAAATATGTGATTAATTCAAATAAGCCAGGTTTAATTACGATCCCATGCTTATATAAATAATCGCTTCTAAGTTTTTTTGATAATTCATGAATCTCTTTTGCTGGACAATCTTGACCAAATTTTGATTTCATCAAAGCATAATGATCATTGGCATTGATTCCAATCAGCTTATAGCGAAATTCTTCTTCAATTATGTATCCAAATTGTTTAGCCGCACTTGCAAAACAGACTGCTCCCAATGGTTCTGTATCAAACATTAAACCATCCATATCAAAAATCACCAATTCCAATATCATTGTTTTATTTAGTGATTATCTTTTCAATTTCTAATTTAACTTCATTCAATGAAGGTAATGTGGCATATGTTAATTTAGTAATATCTTGACCATGTTTAACTAAGTCAGGTACACAGATCACGGGAATATTTGCATTATGAGCGGCCATGATTCCATTACGAGAATCTTCTAAAATCAAAGCTTCATTTTTTTTCAACTCAAAGTGTTCAAGCACTTTTAAAAAGATCTCCGGATCCGGCTTACTATGTTCAACCATATTTCCAGCAATAATGTAATCAAAGACATTATCAAATCCAGCAAGATGATTATACTCATCGATTGTCTCTTTACTTGACGATGATGCTAAAGCAAGCTTAATTTCTTTTTTTTGTAAATAATTTATTAATTCACATAAACCAGGTTTGATTATCATTCCATTTTTTCTTAAATAAGCCATTCGTGTTTTACGTGATTCTTTACTAATTAGATCATAAGGATAATCAGCACCAAATTTTTCTTTAACTAATTTTTGGTAATCATTAGCATTCATGCCAATTGAACTTAATCCAAATTCTTGATCAATAACATAACCAAATTTTTGAGCTGCATTGATTAAACAATCCATTCCAATTTGTTCAGTATCATACATTAAACCATCCATATCAAAAATCACTAATTTTAAATTCATCATTCTTCCCCCAATATAATAAAAGAGCGTTTTTTCGCTCCCTTATCTTACTATATTTTCTTTAATAATACAATTAACTTAAATCATCACCATTAGAGGCAATAACTTTTTTGAACCATTCAAATGATTTCTTTTTAGAACGTTTTAAAGTTCCATGACCTTGATTATCTTTATCAACATAGATAAAACCATAACGTTTCTTCATTTCGCCAGTACCTGCTGAAACAATATCAATAGGACCCCAGTAAGTATATCCAATCAAATCAACACCATCTTTAATTGCTTCCTTTAAAGCTTCGAGATGATCTCGAATATAGGCAATTCGATAATCATCATTGATTGAGCCATCCACTTCAATCTGATCAATATTTCCCATTCCATTTTCTACAATAAACAAAGGTACTTGATAGCGATCATAAAGCTCATTGCATACATAACGTAATCCTAAAGGATCAATTTGCCAGCCCCATGGTGTTTCTTTTAAATATGGATTAGCTTTTCCAATGACACCGCCAGTATTACCTAAAATTGGCATTCCATCTTCATATGTTGTTGTTCGATAATAACTAAATCCTAAATATTGTGAAGGGTAATCTTTAATTAATTCAAAATCTTCAGGACGTGTGTCCAACTGAATATTATTTTCCTCAAAAATTCGTTTAATATAACTTGGATATTTACCTCTAATCATCACATCACTGAAAAATAATGAACGACGACGTAAATTATAAGCACCCATTACATCTTCAGGTTTACAAGTAGCTGGATAAACACCACTTAATGACAGCATACAACCAATCTTTGCATCTGGAATAATTTCATGACACAGCTTATTTGCTCGACTACTTGCAACAAACATATTATGAGCCGCTTGAAATTTATCTTGTAGATTACTATCATGACGGATTGCTCCAGCAGCAAAAGGAATCGTATGAACATTATTTATTTCATTAAAAGTCATCCAATATTTTACTAAATCTTTATAACGATTAAAAAGTGTTCGACAATATTTTTCAAAAAAACAAATCAGTTCTCTAGATTTCCAGCCACCATATTGTTCTACTAAATGTATTGGTGTTTCATAATGTGAAATCGTTATAACTGGTTCCATTCCCAGCTCCAGCATATAATTAAACATTTCCTCATAGTAATTTAACCCTGCTTCATTTGGCTCTTCATCATCACCATTAGGAAAAATACGCCCCCATGAAATACTTGTTCTAAAACAATTAAATCCCATCTCACTCATCAATTGCAAATCTTCTTTATACCGATGATAAAAATCAATGGCCTCATGACTAGGATAATATTTACCAGGAATAACACGATAGTCAGGTACATTGATTAATCCTGTACTAACGTCAGTAACATTAAGCCCTTTCCCATCTTCATCATAAGCCCCTTCAGCTTGATTGGCAGCAATTGCACCACCCCATAAAAAATTCTTTGGAAAGTTCATTGTATAAATTCCTCCTTGATATTACTATCTTAGCATTATCAATTTTAAAAATTATTCTTTTTCATATTTATAAAAGGCTTTTCAAAATATGAAAAAAGTGTCACGGTTTATATGGGAGAGGGGCCGTGACACTATACATGATATTATATCAGTCTTAAAAAAAGTTGTCTAGACTATTTCAATAAAAAGGAGTTAGGACTGGGATGTCCTAACTTTGTGGGGAGGGAAGAATAAATTCTTCCTTCATTTTGTGCTTATGCACATTTGGGATAAAGTGGTTCATTACTGAACCGCCCTTATAATAGCATATAAATTTCAAAAAGGAAATTTATTTTAACACAAATTTAACAAATATTGATAATATGGTAATATTTTTAACTTGAACACCTTAAAAATGTATTTAAATTATCGCCAATTACTACCATCACATCGCTTCAAAAATTCATTAATTAAATAGTCTAAATGCTCTTGATTTTCTGTTCTAACCATGTAAACATGATTACCCATCGCTGCACTTAAAACTTCAGGGACATCAACATCAAGCATAATATTTCCACCGAACTGACTAATTAACTGGTCATGATCAAACATATAACCAATATCATTACGACGACCAATATATGCAACTAAATATTTCTGCTTTAGTTCTATAAAACATTTATCATAAATTACCATATCAGCCCAAATTGTATAAACGTCACTTTCATAACTGAAATTTATCATATCTGGCATATAAGCCCCCGGAGCTCGCATATTGACTTCTAAACCAACTAAATCACCTTTTTTCCCTAAACCTTCTTTATCTGAATCAAGTCTGAAAAATTCGAAATGGAAAAAACGACTTCTTGTATCAAAAGCTTTAACTACTTTCGTTCCAATTTCTTCTATATCACTACCAGCAACAAAACGATTACAAAAAGCAGTGTCACAATGCTCATTTACATTATCCATAATTGAATTTAACATAATCGTGCTATTGGCGATTAAAACATTTTTATTACTGTCGGTAATTCCGTCAAAAGTTTCAACATGTCCGTTGACATATTCTTCCATAATATAAACACGCTCATCTTTAGTAGCAAAAAAATATTCTAATTCTGCTTGATTATTCAGTTTATAAGTAGATGTAGCTCCAACCCCATTATCCGGCTTTACCACAACTGGATACCCGACCGCATCAATAAAATTCAAAGCATTTTCAAAAGTATCAATTAGACAATATCGTGCCACATTCAAACCAACACTTTCATAAACGGCTTTCATCTTTGATTTGTATTTCATCACTGCCAAATCTTCAAATTTAGTACCACTGCATATATTAAAATCACTGCGAATTCGTGCATCAGTCTCCAACCAATATTCATTTTGACTTTCAACAAAATCAATTCGACCATACTTACTAATATAATAAGCTACCGCTTTATATACTTCATCATAATTTTCCAAACTATTAACACGATAATACTCACTTAAACTTTCTTTTGTTTCATTGCTAATCTCACTATATTGAGCATCTCCAATTCCTAAAACATTTACTCCACGGTTTTTTAATCGAGAACAAAAGTTATGAAAATATAAAGGAAAATGCGGTGAAATAAATACTACATTCATATGTAATTCCCCCTATAAAATATGATTTATAAAATACGGCAATTGAATTTGCCACCAGTCCCAATCATGATTAACATCATATCCCCAATAATCAATCCAAGCTGGAATATCCTTATTCTCCAATAATTCTTGCATACGATGAGTTGAATAGATCATTTCATCTTCCCAGGCACCTTGACCACAGCATAGAATAATATCACAATGGCGGTACATTTCTACATATGGATGATCATATGACATTCCTTCTAAATATTGAATAGGACTATTATTATAAAGTCTCTCATCATGATAATTACCAAAAAATAAATCACTATCATAATATCCACTCAAACAAATGCATCCTTGAAATATATCAGGTCGCCTAAACATAAAATTAGCTGCATGAGTCGCTCCCATTGAACATCCTGTAGTATATATTTTTTGACCAGTACCATTAATATCAAAAATTCTTGGAATTAGTTCATTCATAACATAATAGTACCACTGCTCCATCATATAAGTACGATGCGGTCCATTTCCGCCTTCATCAGACCAACATTCCCCATCAATACTATCTAAACAAAATACTTGTATTGATCCCGCTTCGATCTTGTCTGCAATCACACTTACCATACCAAAATTCTCAAAATCATAAAACCGACCATCTTGAGCAGGAAAAACTAATAGCGGAATGCCGGTATGCCCATAGATTTTAAATTCCATTTCTCTATTTAAACAATTACTATATTCTTTAAAATATTCAACTTTCATTAACAGACCTCCTTTAATACCTTATCAATAAAATCATTTACTTCATCCATTGTTTCAAAGCGAGCAGTATATGTATAATTTCCCATCGCTCCTGATAAAATATCCGGCATTCTTTCGTTCATTACAATATGATTACCATACATTGCCATCAAAGCATCATCGTTATAATAATATTTCTTGCCATCACGGCGTCCACAATAGATACAATGATAGGAACGATTAGTATAATATTCACTATGATTGTATGTGACCATATCTGCATAGATATTATAAACATCAATATCATTAGCCCAGTTCATCATATCTGGCGTATAACCACCAGGTGGTCGCATATTAACTTCTAAACCAATAAAATCACCTTTATTTCCTAAGCCAGGTCGATCTTCTAATAATTGAAAGAACTCACAGTGAAAGAATCTAGCGTTCACTGGAAACTCCTTTACTACACTACGCCCTAATTTTTGTAATTCCTCAGGAATTTTTCGCAAAGAATAATAGTGAATATTACTATGATTATTAACTACATCCATAATTGAATTAGGAAAAACATGTGATGTTTCAAATAATACCTGATGCTCATTATTAGCAATTCCATCATATGAAAGAATCAAACCATTAACAAATTCTTCCATAATATATTGGGTAATATGATCAATATTATAGAACTCCTCTAACTCTTGATCATTATTAATTTTATATGTCGCAGCTGCTCCAACACCATTGTCAGGTTTAACAACAACGGGATAACCCACTTCACTTATAAACTTCCTACCATTTTCTAAAGTATTGACAAGATGATAGCGAGCTGTTTTTACCCCAGCTTTTTGATAATAAGCTTTCATTCCTGACTTAGTTTTAAAAATCTTGGTAATATCTTCTTTCATCCCCGTATTGACATTAAAATCTGTTCTTAATTTGGCGTCGAGTTCTAACCAATATTCATTATTTGACTCAAGCCAGTCAATTTTTCCATATTTACTTGCTAAATATGCTACACAACGATATACATTATCGTAATTTTCCATGTTATTAACATAACAGTATTCAGTAACTGAATTTTTAAGTTCTTCACTAATACTTTCGTTTGGCATGTCCCCAATTGCCAAAACATTAACACCATGGTTTTTCATTCGATCACAAAAGTTCCAATAATTCTTGGGAAACATTGGTGATATAAATAAAAAATTCATCAAACCCCTCCTTTATTGTATACAATGACTTTTCATTGCTTAACATAATTATAACATACAAGTTAAAAACATGTTTAAAATATATTAAATCAATCTTTATAAACAAAAAAATCATCAATTATTATAATCGATGATTAATTTATTTAACTGGTTTTAAAGAATTCGCATTAGCTTCAATAACTGCATAAGTATGTCTTATACCACTCGTGTCGTTCTCACTTTTTAAAACAGCTTTGGCTGTTCCGGTATATTTTGAATAATTTCCCTCTTTAATACCTCCAGTAAAAATATAACGAGTTATTTGAAATTCTTCTTTAGTTTCAGCCATTTCATTTGTAATCCGTTTGCTTGAAACCGTTAAAGTAAATGTTGCGTCAGATCCATCACCATTTTTACCATGATCATTCACATAAATTCTAAATGAACATAAACTAATATCAATTCCCATTTCTTTTAGTTTGGCTTCATATTTAATACCAAAATTCGGTCCATTAGAATCCATTACAACTTTTCCACTCTTGCTGAAATATTCTTCCCACATATCACCAAACAATATTAAAAAACCCCGTCGGACACGATCAGCGATATTATCCATATAATAGACTTCGTCTTTAGATATATACAATTTACCATTTTCATATATAACATAACATGAACCATCCTCTACCTTATAACAAAAGAAACCGACATCATCACGTGTATCATTAGGATAGATACTGACCAGCTCCCCTTTCAAGGCCGTTCTTTTTAAAATTTTACCATCGCTATCTTTTAAGGCAATATCATCTAATTTTGTCGCTCCATTGACTTCACTACATAATTTTTTGGCTTCAACTTGTGCTGCAGTCAATACTTTATCACCCTCAGCTAAATATATTTCCTCGTTACTATCACGATAATAATTTGTTAAAGCAGGCCAGGCTAGAGCCGCTAATATCGCAAAAATCATCAAAACAACAACTATTTCAATTAATGAAAAACCTCTCTTGCCTTTCATTCTCTAGCCCCCTTTATAATTTATTGTAAATACTGTTTAAACTCTGAAATATCACTAGCACACTTTTTAGCTGTATCTAAAGTTATTTTTCCTTCACGCACTAGATTTGCAAGAGCATGATTTAAAGATATCATCCCTTCTTTTTTACCCGTTTGAATAACAGAATTGATCTGGTGGCCTTTATTATCACGAATTAAATTTCTAACTGCATCATTAGCACGCATTATTTCTACCGCAGCAACTCGTCCTATTCCGCTTGCATGAGGTAATAAAGTTTGTGTAATTACCGCATTTAAAACACCTGATAATTGAGTTCTAACTTGAGCCTGTTTATGCTGAGGAAAAATATCAATTATTCGATCAATTGTCTTAGCTGCCCCAATCGTGTGCAACGTTGAGAAAACTAAATGACCAGTTTCGGCTAATGTAATAACGGCACTGATTGTTTCGTAATCACGCATTTCACCAACTAAAATAACATCCGGGTCTTCACGCATAGCAGAGCGTAATGCCATATCAAAATCTTTTACATCTTCACCAATTTCACGTTGATGAATTAATGCTTGTTTCTGTTTATAAACATATTCAATTGGATCTTCAATTGTTAAAATATGACAATTTCTCTGTTTATTCACTAAATCAATCATTGCTGCTAGAGTAGTTGATTTACCACTTCCTGTCGGTCCTGTTACTAAAACTAAGCCTCTTGGTTCCATTGCAATCTGATTTAACACGGTGGGCATTTCTAATTGCTCTAATGTTAAAATTTCATCATTAATAACCCTAATTGCAGCACAAATATTAGTTTGTTCATAATAAATATTGACCCGATAACGTTCCTCCCCAACATGATAGACAAAATCTGCATCTTCATGACGATCAACATTATCAATCAATCGTTTTGGAATTAACTCCATAATCATTTTGATTAATTCATTTTGAGGAAACTCAATTGGATAATCTGCCAATAAACCATCCTGACGAACCTTTATTCCTGTATTAGCACTAATATGAATATCTGAACATTTATTATTTCGAGAAGCTTTTAAAATTTCATTTATCATTATTTTCACCTAATCACTATATACCTTAATTTTATTTAATTCTGCGACTGTCGTAATTCCATCTTTAACTAATTGTACCGCTTGATCTTGCAATGTTTCTAATCCTTGTTCTAAATTTAAATACTCTTTGATCTCGTCGATTTCAGCCTTTCTAGAAATCATCCTTCTTACTGTCCCATCAATTAAAATAATCTCATGAACAGCAATTCGTCCCTTATAACCCGTATTATTGCAATATGGACAACCTTTACCAATTGAAACTTTTTTAATATCTTCACCAACAGCAATCTTATCACTAGCCTTCGCTGGTACTTCTTCTTTGCATTTCGGACAAATTGTACGTACTAATCGTTGTGCTACAACCCCTACTAGTGAATTAGCGACTAAGTACGGCTCAACTCCCATATCTTCCAAACGAACGATTGCACTGACTGCATCATTCGTATGCAATGTTGACAATACTAAATGTCCTGTGATAGCAGCTCTAACTGAAATTTCAGCAGTTTCTGCATCTCGGGTTTCTCCAACCATAATAATATCTGGATCTTGACGCATTAATGATCTTAACCCGACTTCAAAAGTTAATCCCGCCATATTATTAACCTGTGTTTGATTAATTCGCGGTAAGTTTTTTTCAACTGGATCTTCAATCGTTGAAATATTGATTTGCCTTTTAGAAATTGATTCTAACAACATATAGAGAGTAGTTGTTTTCCCACTCCCAGTTGGTCCTGTTACATATATGATTCCATGTGGCATATTGATCATACTTTCAATCTTATTATAATTATCAAGCGTCATTCCGTAAGTATCACTTCGTGTAATTGGAGTATTTGAATTTAAGTACCGCATAACGATTTTTTCGCCAAATACGGTAGGAATTACAGATACACGCATATTTAATTCCAATCCCTCTACTCTTCCTACAAAATGACCATCTTGGGGTAATCTTTTTTCAGCAATATCAAGATTAGATAGAATTTTGATTCTTACAATAAGTGAATTTTGAATATTTTTTTGTAGTGTCAAATAATCCACCAACATCCCATCGACCCGCATTCTTATAATTACTTTATCTTCAAACGGTTCAATGTGAATATCACTAGCATTATTGACATATCCTCGAGATAATAACGTATTAACTAGTTTTACAACAGGTGTATCATCTTCAGATTCATTGAAGAGATCAAGTGTATCTTCAACAACAATAGTATTTAACTTAATATCATCTGCAATATCTAATGCTGCAACATCATTATAATAACGATCTATCGCTTTAGATACCTCTGCTTTAGTTGCTAAACAAACATTTAAATGCATTCCAGTAACAAGACGTACATCTTCAATTCCATAGAAGTTCAATGGATCACTTGTTACAATAGTTAATTGTTGATCAGTTAAATCAATCGCAATAATATTATATTTATCAGCCATTGCACGCGGTATCTTTTGTACTGCATCTATATCAACCTTTATTTCGCTTAATTCAATTAACGGTTCTGCCAACTTATCGGACAAAGCTTCTAACATTTGATATTCACTTACAAATCCCAGATCAATTAAATGTTGACCTAAGCGTTTACTTCGATTAGACTTTTGCGCTTCTAATGCCACATTTAATTGCTCATCATTTATATATCCATATTCCTTTAATACTTCACCAATTGGTATATTCCTCATATATTTCGTCCTTCCTATCAATACATAGAATTCTTTTTATTAAAATAACTATATGGATTATCAATATCAATTCTATTTCCATTAATATTTGTACCATTGACTAGGTCTATTGTCAGATCAATAGTTTTATTAAATGTAATAAATATTGATCTACCACCATTTGTAACATAAACTACATCATCTTTAATATACGCACTTTCCAAATACCAATCTCTTGAAATTATTTGCCAGCCAGATGATGCTGAAAGGCCTGGAGCACTGCCATCACCATCAAATACTTTTAAATAATATTGTTTTCTTCCATCAACATCCTCATATACCCAACTGCCTACAGGATACACAACTGTATTTAAATATGCTGGTATTTTGTTAATTTGTTCTTTAGTCAAACTATCTAATTTGTTCATTACCGTTTTTATTCTATTTTTTGTGCTTAACTCTAAGCAGTCATGTCCACTATCTGTAGTAGGATTCGTTGTTCCTAAATCTTCCCAATAATTTTCATGAATCCCATTCCATCCAGTAGGTCCATATCCAGAATCGCCACCTTTATTGTCTAATTGTTTTAAACACTTATAGTAATGTCCATTTTCCGGATAATAAATTACATCATTAACTGTATATGCACTAAATCTATCGTAATTTTTATCAATTTTTTTCCATTTTTGTTCTCTATCCGGTTCTGCACCGAAACCATAATTATTTTCTTGAGTGATTAATTGCCACCAATAACCTTTATAATAAACAAAATCACCAATCATATAATGTCTTTGAACTCCATCAAATACACCTCTATTATTATAAGTATTTATACAATGTACTTGATCAGCTACTGTAATATTATCATTACTTTCATCAGGTTCTTCTACATCAGGCTTATCATTAGTATCTATTATATTTATCCCCTTGATATAATAAATCCTATACGTATCATTTACTTCGACCTGATTTGATGCACTAACTAAATAATCTTCTCCTCCAGCCTCAACTTTTAATTTCAAATTATCAAAAGAATAACTTTTAGCAGTACCATAGACTAGCTCACTTTTTTTATTAAAATCATACTTTACATCTAGACGATACCCGTCATACCCCTTAACCTTAATTGACACGGTATAATTATCATAGTATTTATCATCAAACACCTTTATTCCATCACGATATAATTTACCATCAATTATTGATAAATAGTGCCATCCTTCTCTTTCATACGGTGCCTCGTTATCGATTGCTAAATCTGTAACATAATTAATTTCATTATCAACATACTCAGCAATTCCATCTAATTTTTGTTTATTTTGATCGCTTAATTTTTGATCTCGAAAAAAATTAAGTGATGTAACAAGAATCGAGCCAACGATCGTCAAGAGGACCGTAGAGATCAATAAAACAACTGTGACTTCAATTAATGTCATACCATTATTATTCTTAAATTGTTTCATCTTAATCTCCCCTTCCCTCTTTATTTCTAAACTATGATTACTTTATTTTTACCCACTGACTTTGATCAGATAAATTTATTTTTTCGCTAATACTACCATCAAATAAACTATCTACAGTTGCCTTAGCATTACTGAACCCTGCCACATCCACATAGCTGTTTTGATCACTTGTACCAAATGCAAATACTTTATAATACCAGCTGCCACGAGCATAAATCAAATTAGTTCGCCATTGTGTTCCACCACTAATTCCTGGTAACTCTGATGCCATTAAAAAATAGCCATCCTCGCTATCAATTCCAACTTGCCAGATACCGCCACAAAAATATGGTTTAATATATAGTGTTTTATCACCGATACGGGCCTTTTTCTCATTTTGATTAGTTGCGGTTTGATGAACCTCATCAAAAATCCGATTACATTCATTAATAATATCCTGTTCTAATGTTAAGTGCGCAGCCCCATATCTATTATAGTAATAATAGCGATAACAGTCGTTGTTTTTATACCAGCCATTATACGATGCCACATCAATTCCTTGCTCTGCTATCCATTCATCAAATTGTTTAATAGTTGTAAACGAAAGTACACTATCTAAAAAATCATTACAATTAGCTACTGTTTGTGGCGTATTTGAAAGATTTATGTTATTAAAATTCAATTTTGATAACATAGTTTGACTATCTTTTTTACTTGTAGCATTACTCTGATTTGTCTTAACAGTAATAACTTTATCAGCAACTTTAATAATAACCTTAGCGTCTTCATTAGAAACATTAATATCTTTATCAGTATTCTCATTTCCTAATAAGGCAGCATACTGTTTATTAGTTATATCTTTATACCGAGTACTATCAGCAAAAACATTTGCAGCAGTAGAAAAACCAACCAGCATTATTAATGAGGCAATTGAAATTATTGCCAAAGCTACTATTTCTTCTACTAACGTCATTCCTTTATTATTTATCATGCGGCTTCACCTCCGTCATAATTAATAACTTTCCATATACCGCCTATTTTTTGCATTACTGCTTGAACATTACTGGTACGATCATTATATTCATAAGTAATCTCAATATATATTAACGGGATTATCTTTTTATCATTATCCTTTTCTTGCTCTTTATCTACAATATGGATAACCGCTTGGGATACTTCTCCTTTAGCATTTGGTAAGCTGATTTCAGGATAAATGTTATCTTCAAAAGCACTACTTTTAGGAATTAAATCCGTTTCGTTATCACCAATTGCTTTTATAAGTGAATCTAAAGCACTCTTTGCATATAGATCACATTGTAATTGATTTCGATTATCGATCGAACGATTATAACTTGAATAAGCAAATGTTAAAGAGGCCCCTATAATCAATAATAATATCATTACGATCATTACCGCCCATGTAAGCCCTGAGCCTTTATTATTCTTAATCATATTTAGCCTCCTTCATATCATTTTTCAATCATATATAAATTATATGTTAAAATTGTATATTCTTTAGTACTATCCCTATTATAAGTGTACTGTAATTGAGTTAATGCAACTCCTGTATTTTCAGATATCTTACCTATATAACGAGCAATGTTTGTAGGGCTTCCTGCAACCTTTTGCTGCACATTTGCAACTAACGTTTTAGGGTTTTCTTCTTTTTCTTCGCTCTTATTTGAAGTTGTTTCGCTTTTACTGTTACTTTCAGCTTTTGCTTCTTGTAAGGCCACGCTAAAAGATTTAATTTCTGTTTCACTAGCCTCATTGATTGTTAAATCAACTGGTGTTAGGTTATACTCAGCTGCCAATTCTGAAAAATAAACATCTATTTCATAATCATTCATAATCGACATAAATTTATTATGATAATCGACTAACTCATCTTTCGCTTTTTTAATTGCAGCATTAACATCTATATTAGTTTCATATACCGCCTTTTTACTTTCCAACTCAAATTCAAGATTATCCCGCTGTTGTTTTAATGTTGTATTTTTTGCCATAGCAGGAGAAATCATAAAATACCAGCCCACAACAACTACCATTAGTAATACTAAGATATAAATCAAGATTTGTTCACGTCTACTTAATTTATTCATTGATCCCTCCTCCTAAACTACAGATAACTGTCATTTGATAAACAACTACCTTTTCTGGGGTTGTACTAGGCATATAGATAGAACCAGAATTACTAGATTCATCTTCTTTTTCCACTTCTTTATAACCACTATATCTTACTTTTGTAAAAATATTTAGATCCATCAGGTTTTTAACAATTTGTTTTGTGTATGGAACTTGACTTGTTTCAATAACCAAGGTTAGTTCCTCGGTTGTTTGTTCATAATTACTTGAAGTAATTTTGCCTTGTAAAGCCGCTTTATAACAAGCATTATAAATATCTTCACTTAAGTTAGGATAAGAAGCAATATTAGCATTAACTTTTTTTAGATTATCAATTGTTTTTTGAATTTCTTGCAATGAAGCATATTTTTCTTCATAATCACTATCTTTATAACTTTTTTCTAAATCACTTATTTTTTGTTTAATTTCAGCAATATCATTTTTATAATTACCTTGTTTAACTTTTAAATAGCCAAAAGCACCACCTATAATGAATACTAAAACCAAAGGCAAGATAAGATATTTAAGGTATTCTTGGAAAATATTTTTTTTCTTGGTAGCTAGATAATATTGTTCCAGTAGATCAATATCTTTGCTTTTATTTCGCTTGAACATTATTATCCCTACCTTTCACATAAACTTCCAATAGCATAAACATACTTATGGAGTAAGAATTCCTTAGAGTTACCACTGTAATAAATCGTATTACTATTAGCTAAGCGCATTGCCCTTATATCGACACTATCACTTACTACTTCAAATAGCATTTTTTCTTCATAATCATCCAATCCACAAAAATATACTCTTTCAATATTTTGATTATAATCAGCCGTTTTAATAAACTGCTTAAACTTAATTAAAATATTGCTTACTTCCATAGTAAAGGAACTGCTTCCTCGCTCAGAAAACAATCTTGAACGGTTCGAGAAAACATACTTACCTTCCTCAAATAAATATAAAGCTATATCATTACCATTAATCACCGCAATAACAAAGTTTCTTTGAGAAAGTCTGATAATATCTTCTATTAACTTATCGATTGCATTAAGAGAAATATCAATTGCAGTTATTTCAATCCCCACATCATCAAAAATATTTAAATAATCTTCTATCATCTGCTTTTTCATTGCACAACAAAGAATCTCAATCCCTGGTTTATCTACTAATTTATCTTTTAAAATTGTATAATCATAGATCAAATCATGTTCACCATTTTCTAAGCTATCAATTTCTTCTTTAACGATTGCATGTATTTCTTTATCCTTGATCTTAGGAACAATTAAATTCTTATGCACGATTTGTCCACTATCAATAACCAGCTTACAATCACCAATTCCTTTTTTATTAATTATGCGCAATACATCTTTTAAAGCATCTTCATCCATGATTGCACCATCAAGCATAGTCCCCTCAGGTAATTGATAATCTTGAAAATCACTAATATCAATTTGATTACTGCCATTACATACACCACTGACCAATTGTGCACTCGTATTCGATAAATATATTATATTTTTCATAAAGTCCCCCCTACATACTTCCAACATTTTGATACATTGAATAAATTGGTACTAACACAGAAATAATAATTACACAAATTACTACTGCTAAAACAATAATCATAGCTGGTTCCAAAATAGCAACCATTTTTTCTGACGCTAACATAGCTTCATAATCAAAATCATCAGCTAGTGAACTCAGTAAGTCTTCAAGGTTTCCACTTTCTTCACCAATATATACACTTGAAGTTAATTTAATATCAAATCCATCAATCATTCCAATTGCAACTGACAATGCCTCACCATTTCTAACCGCTTTAATAGAGTTATCAAACTGCGTTTCAATATATTTATTACCAATCGTAGATTTTACGATCACCATTGCATTAACAATTGAAATCCCACTAGAATATAAAGAGCATAAAGTTCTTGCAAATCTTGAGGTATAAATTATTTTCATTAGTTTCCCAATTATCGGCATTTTTAATTTAAAGCGATCAAACTGATATTTAACTTTTGGTAATTGCAACAATGACACAATTATTAATATTAATACTAGGATGCCAATCAACAGTGCGTACCAGTAACTCATAATAAATTTACTAATTATAATATTGATTTCTGTTATTAATGGTAATTCCATTCCCTCAAACATACTAAAGAACGATGGTAACACAGCTGTATAAACAATCAATAAAACAACAATTGTAACTATTCCTAATATGACTGGATAAGTCATTGCTGATTTAACTTTATTTTTAATCTTATTATCATTTGTAAATTGATTATTTAAGACCATCATTGTATCTTGCATGTTCCCGCTCGCTTCACCAGATCTTACCATTTGAATTAATATATCAGGAAAGGCTTTCCCCTGTTCTTTTAATGCATCTGATAATGTTTGTCCCTGCTGCAATTTTACATATATATCATTATAAATCGCTTTTAGTTTCTTATTATCTTCACGGCTTGCTAAAATTGAAACCGTTCGAATCAGCGGTAATCCAGAATTCATCATTGTTCCAATCTCACGACAAAAATTAGCTAATTCCTTCAATTTCATCTTATAATTTTTAGTTTCTTCTTTAGTTATATCTTTATGAGAAATCAAATACATATCTTTAACACGTAAAAGCTGACTAAGTTCATGCTCATCCCTAGCCTCCGTTTTTCCTGTTATTTTCTTTGCGTTTATATCACGTGCTACATATTTATAAATTGCCATTTCTCTTCCTCACTTATAAATTAAAAAATGATAGATACACCCTAATTATTTCATTTCCATATAATAGTGCTATAAATATCCCTAAACACAAATATGGTCCAAAAGCCATGTGTGACTGCTCTTTTGACTTTTTTGTTACCATCAAATAACTAGCATAAATCCCCCCAGCTAATAGTCCAATAAAACCAGCTAATAAAGTATTTATCCAGCCAAGCATAAATCCACAAACAAACATCAGTTTCATATCACCACCGCCAAAACAGTCTGGTATGGCTAATGTCATTAATAACATAAACCCACTAACTGATGCCATTCCAATAACACGACTACTAATACTAATTTGAGGCTCTAAAACTGCACAGACAATAACTGGAGCAACCAAAGCAATAACTAATCCATTAGGGATAGTCATAGTATCAAAATCAATCATTGTAATCGTCAATAAAATCATTGCTAAAACAAAACTAACTAATGTCATCCAAGTAAAACCATAACGATAAAAGCATAACATTGCTAACAAACCACCACATAATTCAATTAATGGATACCGTGGGCTAATTGGCTCTTTGCAAAAGCGACATTTACCTTTTAGAAACAGCCAACTAAAAACAGGTATCATATCATATGGTTTTAATGTATTGTGACAACTAGGGCAAAAACTTCGTCCATTAACAAAATCCAAATCTCGAGGAATTCGATAAATTAATACATTGATAAAACTGGCAATACAGCTTCCCAAAATAAACATATAGATATAAGCTATTATCAAAAAATCCACATTTTCACCCCTTATCAAACTACTAAAATTATATCATAAATTAATCTTCCAACCTAACATAACATCATCTTGAACACACTTCTATACCAGTAATTTAACTTTTTTCTGATACATCTATAATACTTTCTTAAATTTATAATAAATATCCCTTTAAATAAGTTAATGAAAGAAAAACCGGCCATCTTTAACGACAACCAGTTTTTTATTCTATAATTTATTCTAATGTTTAATTTACTTCATCAATTTTAACATCTTTATTTTTCTTAACTGTTGCTTCTATTTTCTTATCATCATCACTAGTCCATGTAACTTTGTAAGACGTAGCTTTTTCTTCTTTTGGTGTTACATTAGTAGGTGTCGGCGCAATTGTTACATCTTCTAAACTTGTTTTCTTAATTGCTTCTTTCTCTATACTTTCATAAGTTATATCATCAGCAGCAGTTGCTTTAGCTCGTGCTTCTTCTGTTTGTATAACAATATAAATTGAATGTGCTTCTGCAACATATTTTGATTCTTTAGCATCATCAATATATCCCATTACCGCTGGAACAGCAATCGCAGCTAAAATCCCCAAAATTACTAATACTACGATGATTTCAATAAGCGTAAAACCTTTCTTATTTTTAGCTTTTTTCAATCTTTTTAATAATAATTCTTTCATTTTTTCTCCTCCGTTTATCATCAATGAATGTCTAAAAAGTTCTTAACAAAGTAAAACCGGTATTACCTCCTGGTCCCATGCAATACCGATTCTTTTCTTTCTTAACATAACTTTTTACTACAGTCTCATTATATACCCGAAGGTAAAAAATAACAATTAATATCTTAGACTAATCACACATAATTCAACTATTTTAATGTTTTTCGATAATTTGTGATGAACCCGTGATAAATATCATTATTAATCTTCTTGATTGTCTGTACAATTATTATTTTTATGTTGCTTTCGTTGTCTAAAATAATTAACAAGTGAATAATAAACAGGTATCGTTAAAAAAATTAACCAGGTTGGTGACCAAATATTTTCATAGAATCCCTCATACAAAAAATATAAAATCACTAATACAGGATACGGGAATCTGTTAAGGTTGCGGTGTTTAACTGCAGAAATTGCCCCTTCAATAATTGGAACAATTAATAAAAATATCCATAATGGATGCCATAACTCCGTGTATAAGGCTATCCCGATATAAGCAATAATTGCAAGTAATGCAAAAGGAAACTTTGTATAATCTTCATAGTAGTAATCCCAGCCTTTTTCTTTACGAATTTTACGCCATTCTTCTTGATCATATTTTTTATCATCCACAAACACACCAGAACCATCGATATGAATTCTTGAATCTTCTTTTGGATCCTCAACATGAATTCCATTCCAGCCAACATGAACCTCTTCACCATCTTCACCAGTCACATGAATCCCATGTTTTAAACTAATATGAACACTTTCTTTTTTCTTTTGTTTCTTATCTTCTTCTGTTTTTTCTTTTGATGCTTGTTGATTATTACCACTTTCAAATTCTTTTTGATCTGTTTTTAGTAAATCATCCAATGACATTCCATATAACTTGGCAAGTAAGATTAAATTATCTGTATCTGGAGATGCTTCTGCTCTTTCCCACTTACTAACTGCTTGGCGACTGATTCCTAATTCATTTGCTAAAGCCTCTTGTGAAAGATTTTTTTCCTTTCGCAATCTTACTAATCGATTTGCAATTTCTATATTCATAAATTTATTCCTCCCTAAATCACCTACATTATGCAAAATAATGCTTGGTTGCTCTAGATATTCTAGTTTTCAATTTCGCAACCAATGGTTGCAATATGACCATTATATTATAATTTGTTCGATGAATACACATAAATTATAATATTTGTTGAAATATTTTCAAATAATGATTATCATAAAGTTAGGTGATACATTTGTATGGTGTAAAACACCTCCTTTCTGGTTAATGGACTGTTCCGTGCTTGCGCAGTCCATTTTCTTTTACTAAAAAAACCATTTTTTAAACTATACAAGTATTATTAATAGTATGATTTCTAAAAATCCTTTTGTCTTATCAAAATATAAAAACCTCCTAGTCAGTGTTTAATTATTTACACTGTCTATTAGGAGGTTATCATATCATTTTTGATATTTTTACATTACAATTTTTTAGCATCATACGTTACTTGAATTCCAAGGTTACTAAAAACTTTAGCATCCATTGGTCCGATAGAAGAAGTAATGTGCGCTTGGGTCCCCTGTAGTTTAGGTAATTGTTGTAGCGCTAACTTAGCTTTGTCATTATTAACAGCACTTAATGATAATGCAATCAATATTTCATCACTATGTAAACGTGGATTAACACTTCCTAAATATTCAGTCTTTAAATTTTGAATTGGACCAAAGGCTGTTGGTGAAATTAAATGTTCATCATCACTGATATTAGCTAAATATTTAATAGCATTGATTAAAATTGCAGAACATGATCCCATGAAATCAGATGTACGACCTGTAATGATTGTTCCATCATCTAATTCGATTGCTCCTGCATAACAATTAGCTTCTTTCGACTTTTGGTTTGCAGCCGCAACACACTTACGATCTTCAACTACAACCTTTGCCTGATTCATAACAAGTTCTTGCTTATTAACTTCGTCTAATGAACACTCTTCACGAACATAGCGATTCATTGTATTATAGTAACGACGAATTATTTCTTGGCGACTAGCTTCCTTACAAGCTTCGTCATCACTCATACAAAAACCTACCATATTAACACCCATGTCAGTTGGTGAGTTATATGGACTAGTTCCATATATTTCTTCAAACATATTCTTTAATACTGGGAAGATTTCAATATCACGATTATAATTAACAGTTACTTTATTGTATGCTTCAAGATGAAAAGGATCGATCATATTTACATCATTTAAATCAGCAGTAGCAGCTTCATAGGCTAAGTTAACTGGATGATTTAATGCTAAATTCCAAATTGGGAATGTTTCAAATTTTGCATACCCAGCTTTAATACCGCGAATATGTTCATGGTATAGTTGTGATAAACATGTTGCCATTTTACCACTTCCTGGGCCCGGAGCTGTTACAACTACCAGCGGCTTAGTAGTTTCAATATAATCATTTTTTCCAAACCCTTCCTCGCTAATGATTCTTTTAGTATTAGTTGGATAACCATCAATCAAATAATGTAAGTACACGGCAATATTTCTTTTTTCCAATCGGCTTTTAAAAATATCCGCTGCTTTTTGACCATCATACTGAGTGATTACTACACTTCCCACATATAGTCCCTTTGCTCGATATATTTCAATTAGACGTAAAACATCATTATCATAAGTAATACCTAAATCGCCCCGAACCTTATTACGTTCAATATCACTGGCAGAAATTGCAATAACTACTTCTGCTTGATCTTTTAATTGTAATAGCATCTGCAACTTACTATCTGGGGCAAACCCTGGTAAAACTCTTGAAGCATGATAGTCGTCAAACAATTTACCACCAAATTCAAGATACAATTTATCACCAAATTGATTAATTCTTTCTTTAATATGCGATGATTGCATCGTTAAATATTTATTATTATCAAATCCTATCTTCATACTATCCTCCAAATATATTTTATCTAAAATATTCTACTTTATTTAACAAATGATTGCACGACTTTGCATTAAATCCTTCTTAAAGATAAAAAATTATCACGCATAAAAAGATTTACCCTAAGACAAACATTACCAATATCAATTTCAGCAGTTACAAAAAGAAGTTTAATTTCACTAAGAAACTAAACTTCTTTTTTATACAAAGCAACACTTTGATAAGGTTTTAAACAAAGGTTTGTTAAATCAATTTCATTATAATTATTAATTAAAACTTGATAATTGATTACATCAAGATTTAGGAGAACATCTTGACCATAAAAATTATTTAAAACAATTAATTCTTGATTATTTAAACTACGTTTATAACCAAATACTTGTGGATGATTTTCAAGAATAGGAATATATTCACCAGTACTGATTATTTTATATTCCTTTCTCAATTTAATTAGCTTTTGGTAGTGATAAAAAATCGAATCAGTATCTTTAAGTGCCGCATTCACATTTATTGTTTGATAATTAGTATTGACTTGAAGCCATGGTGTTCCATCAGAAAAACCACCATTTACACTTTCATCCCATTGCATTGGAGTACGTGCATTATCCCGTGATTTATCTTGTAAAATTTGATGAATCTCTTTTTCTTCAAGACCTTGATTTTTTAAAATGTGGTAAGCATTAATGCTTTCAACATCTCGATATTGATTAATATTTGTAAAGTAATGATTAGTCATTCCAATTTCTTCGCCTTGATAAATATACGGTGTACCACGCATTAAATGAATTGCCGTTGCCAACATCTTTGCAGAATGAACTCGAAATTTTTTATCATCTCCAAATCTAGAAACACTTCGTGGCTGATCGTGACAATTCCAAAATAAGGCATTCCAGCCTTGTCCTTCTTGCATTCTTACTTGCCACGTATTCAAAAGTTCTTTCAATTCTTGAAAATCAAATGGCATTGATGTCCATTTTTCTTTATTAACATAATCAACTTTTAAATGGTGAAAACTAAAAACCATATCTAATTCTTTATTTTGGGGATTAGTATAACCAATACAATTTTCAACACTAGTGGCTGACATTTCTCCAACCGTAATACAACCAGCTACTCGACCAAATGAACGGGTGTTGACTTCATGAAGATATTTATGAACTTTAGGCTGATCGCAATAAAATTGTTTTCCCAATCCATCAGGACTATCTGCAAAAACTCGTTTATCAATATTATTTATGACATCGAAACGGAATCCCCGAATTCCCTTTTTTAACCAAAAGTTCACAATTTTAATCAATTCATTTCTAACTTCTTCATTCTCCCAATTTAAATCAGCTTGTTTTTCATCATAAAGATGTAAATAATATTCATCAAATTCAGGAACATATTTCCAGGCTTTTCCACCAAATTTAGAATCCCAGTTAGTAGGCAAATTCCCATTTTTACCTTTTTTAAAAAAATAATAGTTTTTATATTTCGAGTTTCCTTTTAAAGCTTCTTGAAACCAAATATGTTCTGTTGAAGTGTGGTTAAATACCATATCAAACATTAAATAAATATTTCTTTTTTTAGCTTCTGCAATTAATAATTCAAGATCTTCCATGGTTCCAAAAATTGGATCAATACTATAATAATCTTTGATGTCATAACCACTATCCCGTTGTGGTGAAGCAAAAATCGGACACATCCAAATCATATCAATTCCAAGTGTTTGCAGGTAATCTAATTTTTCAGTAATTCCCTTAATATCTCCGATTCCATCACCATTAGTATCTTTAAATGATTTTGGATAAATTTGATAGATGACTTTATCTTCGTAATACATATTTTTCCTCGTTCCTTTAATCAATTTTAATAATTTCTGTTTCTAATTTTTTGATGTTACAATTTTCTTTTAATATACTAATCTTTTCTCCACTTGTAAAAATAACCGGTGAGACTATTGACTTCCCATGTTCTTTAATATAAGCAATATCGACTTTAGCTAATTTATCTCCTTGTTTTATATATTCACCAACTTTAACAAATGATTCAAATCCTTTACCTTCTAACTGTACTGTATCCATTCCAAGATGAATCAAGATTTCTACACCATTATTACCTCTTAGGCCATAAGCATGTTTGGTAGGAAATGTCATTACGATTTCTCCGCTAACTGGAGCTAGAACATCACTATCTGTTAATTCAATTGCAAATCCATCACCCATTGCTTTGGTTGCAAAAACTTGATCTTCTACATCCTCAATCTTAATTAGTTTTCCAGTCATTGGTGATACAAATTTCTCATTATCAATTATATCTGTTTCAATTCCTAAGTCTTTATCTGTTAATTTCTTTTTACCAACAATATATGTTAAAACAAATGGAATCACAATTGCAATAATCATCGCAATAGCAAAGTTTCCCATATATTTTGGAATAATTGATAAGATTCCAGGAATTCCACCAACTCCAACTGAAGTTGCCATTGTTCCTGTTGCTACCGAAAACGTTGCGGCAATTGCAGAACCAATCATCCCACACACAAAAGGAAACATATATTTTAAATTGACTCCAAACAAGGCAGGCTCAGTAACCCCTAAATAACAAGAAATACATGCCGGGATACTAACTTGTTGAGCTTTTTCATTTTTCTTTTGCAAAACTATCATCGCTAAAACAGATGATCCTTGAGCAATATTAGATAATGCAATCATTGGCCATAAGATCGTTCCTTTAAACATACTTACTAGTTGCATATCAATCGCATTAGTCATATGATGCAATCCAGTAATTACCAATGGTGCATATACAAAACCAAATAATGTTGCAAATAACCAGCCAAAGTTAGATGTAAGACCACCATAAACCACATCAGAAATAAAGTTACCGATTACCCATCCAATTGGTCCCACTACAGTATGCGCAACTATTACCGCAGGCACTAACGAAAAGAATGGTACAATAATCATACTAATTGCTTCAGGCGAAACTTTTCTAAAGAACTTCTCCAAATAAACTAGAGTAAATCCCGCCATCATTGCAGGAATAACTTGTGCTTGATACCCAATCATCTGTACTTGGGCGAATCCAAAATCCCAGACTGGTATATCCTTAGCTGCTGTTGAAGCTACTGAATAAGCATTTAATAATTGTGGAGAAACTAATGTAATTCCTAAAATAATACCTAGAATTTGACTAGTTCCCATCTTTTTAGTTATTGACCAGCAAATACCAACAGGTAAAAAATGGAATACTGCTTCACCAATTAACCATAAAAATGAGTCTACACCACTCCAAAATTGTGAAATTTGAACTAATGTTTTTGTTCCATTTTCAAACATTGCAATTGAATCAATCACATTTCTAAATCCTAGAATCAACCCTCCACAGATCAATGCAGGAATTAATGGAGCAAAGATTTCCCCTAAATTTCCCATTAATCTTTGAAGCCAGGTTTGATTTGATTTAGCATCACTTTTTACTTGCTCTTTACTAACCCCTTCAATTCCAGCAATCTTAATAAACTCATTATAAAATTCTTGAACATCATTACCAATAATCACTTGAAATTGACCGCCTTGTGTAAATGTACCTTTAGCACTCCCCAAGGTTTCAATCTTGTCTATATCAGCTTTACTCTCATCCCCTAAAACAAAACGCATTCTAGTAACACAATGACTAACTGCTCTAATATTTTCTCTACCGCCAACAAATTCTAAAAGTTTACTTGCATCACTACTGAATTTTCCCATCTTTTTTCTCCTTTTTTACATGTACGTACATCTTTTGTAATTATATAATAACTTGTACGTACATGTAAGTCAATACATTTTTAATAAAATAAAAAAGGAAGCTAAACTTCCTTTGTAATTCCAACCATCTTCAATAAATATTGTGCATTTGTTGTTTGACTTCGACCATATTTAATTAAATAATCGAATTTAATCTTATCTCCTTGATAATATTCATTAAAATGATAATTACTGCATGAAATCTCATTTTCTAATTCACATAATTCAAAATCATGAGTTGTAATAAATGTGAAAATATTATTTGTTGACAATTGCTTGACCGTTTCTTGTGCTCCAATGATTCGATCTTTTGAATTAGTACCTTTAAAAATTTCATCAATTAACGCAATCATCAAATTACCTTGACGATTAGCTTCAACGATTTGTTTTATTCTTAATAATTCAGCATAAAATGATGAAATCCCATTAAGATCATCTTCTATTCTCATCGAAGTAAAAATTTGCATCAATGAGCAATCAAATGATTTTGCCATAACTGGTCCGCCTGCATACGCTAGTACAAGGTTAATCCCAATCGTCCTTAAAAAAGTCGTTTTTCCAGACATATTTGAGCCTGTAATTACACATACTTGGTGATTCATCATAAAACTATTAGCAACAGCTTGTTCATTTGGCATCAATGGATGATAAGCTTCACCAAATTCTAAATATGTAGTTTGATCACCATGAAAATTCGCAAAACAAGTAACATCTTTAGTATGGAGTAATACTTGTAAACTCGTTAAAGCTTCAAATTCGCCAATTGCATCTAACCACCGCTCAATTGAACTAGCATATTGCTTAACCCAACGATCATATCGTTCTTTACAATTGATATCCCATAACAAAAGTCCATTTAATAAAATGAATGCCAAAAGATTATTCCGTTGCTTAACAGCACTACTAATACTTTTTAGTTCATCAAAAGCTATACTTGAAGCCTCTAATCTTGCTTGTAACTCTACCAAAAAAGGTGATGTAAAAGTGGATTGTTTAATCAGATGACTAATATTTTGATAATTATTCAAGCAATGTGATAATTTAGAAACTTGCTCAAAAATTATTCCATGACTGTTTAGATTTATAATTGCAATAATCAGTTGTCCAAAAATTAGCACTGGCACTAAAATTACTGATAACTTGAAATAAAATTCGAAAAGAAACATGACAATGGTAATAATCGTAAGTATCGGAATTAAATATTTAGCAAACCCCCAGCTCCGTTTAACTTTATTTTTTCCTAAATTATTAACAAAATCCTCAATAATTCGTTCATTAACTTTAGGTTTTTCAAGCATTCTGCCATAGGTTTCCAATGATAAAACAAAATTATTATTATTCGATAATTCTAAAACAGCTTTTTGCTCTTCAATAATACCTTTTTCATTAAAACTTGTACGCGTTAATTTATCAAGCAAACATTTCTTACCACGAATCGTACTTGCAACATTAAAATATTGGAACAATGAATTCTTTCCCACTAAATCTAAATCCTTCATCACCCCAGTAACATTATCAACATAGTCTAGTCCCGTTTCATCAAAAGCTTTCCAATCATTATTATAGCGATCTAAATAACGTTGAATTACAATTGCTTGAGCATTTAAATAACTCAATCGTTCCGTTATTTTACTATGAATAACTATTAAAATAATAAAAATAGCAATCCAAATTAATGATGAATATACTAATAACTGATTATTAGTAAAATTGCCTCCTAATAAAAATCCAACAATCAATAATCCAATAATTAAACGAGCAATTGAAATTTTTAATGACCTACTATCTAAATTCGCTTTTTCTTTTCTAATATTGTCTTGGAATAATAAATAATCTTTTTGTGTCATAGCCCCTCCTAAAAAAGAACTCATTAAAGTTGAGTCCTTCTTGCAAAATCAACAAATCTAAACTTATCAGGACGATGTTTCGAAATCGTATATTGAAACAATGAAGCATCTTCTAAATATGTATAAGATTTCACACATACTAATAGATCATATTCATGCATATCTAATAAATTCTTTTCCTCTTCTGTCGCCTTAACAACTGTAAACTCTTTTCTTGCAAAACTGATTTTTAAACCCAATTCATTTTCAATATAATTATATAGTGAATCAGCAGCAATTGTTTCTGTTATATTAGGAACAATATTAGCATTTAAATAATCGGTATCCAATATTACCCGCTCACCATCAAATGAACGAATTCGTCTTATTTTATAATAATTACCACTATCCATATATAGTTCTTTTTTCATTTGAACATCAACTGGGTTTAAAGATAATTCAATAACTTTAGTAACAACCTCGCTATTAATAGTCTTAGCTAGTTCTTTAAAACTCATTACGCCAGAAACTGGAAATGCGACTTTATCAACATCTAAAACTAGTGATCCTTTTCCTTTATTTTTTTGAATATAACCATTTTTTAATAAAATATCCAAAGCCTTACGGATGGTATCACGAGATGCATTATATAGCTTCATTAACTCATTTTCACTAGGCAAATATGAATGTACTTTGATTTCTTGTTTATCTATTTTATCGATTAAATCCTGAGATATTCTTTGATACTTACTTAACACCTTAACCACCTCTGATACATTATATCAAATAAATTTATTTGTGACACTTAATTAATTCTTCAATACATCCATCTATCCCGTCAACTAAATATTTGGCAACATTCTTGACTGTTTGATGAGAACGATTAAATGTAAAAGAATTTTCAACACTCTTTAACATCGGGATATCGTTCCATGAATCTCCAATAGCTGCCATATCTTCATAAGCTAAGCCATAGAACTCAATTATTCGTTTAATCCCCTTCCCTTTAGAGCATCCTTTCGCAGCAAAATCAAGGTGCCGCTCATTTTGATAAACATCAATAACATCACCAAACATATCAATCATTTTAGTGTATTCTTTACCAGCTTCGTCATTATTTTTAAAATGTAAAGAAAAAGCTTCAAACTGCTCCCCAACTTGATTAAATGATGTAATTAGTTTAACCCGTGGAGATAAATCAAAAGTACGATTAAGTACATACATATCTCCTTGGTAAACAATACTAGTATCGACAGCCTCGTATTGTTCATAAATACTTTGAGCAATTTTTTTATCTATAAATTTTTGATAAATTAAATTTCCTTCCTTATCTAATATTTTTGCTCCTGAACATAGAATATAAAAATCGTAATCTATCTGATGAGGATTAAAATCCTCAATTCCTTTATATGAACGACCAGTACAAACTCCAAATAAATTACCTAGACTTTGAAAATGTTTGATGGCTTGAACATCCTCTAACCGATAATATGAACCACTCTCATCGTAAAAAAATAGTGTTCTATCAAAATCACTTGCTAATGCTTTCATTTTCATCCCTCCATTATTTTTAGTACAACTTTTTTCTATCTCGATTGCTTGATTTTCAAATATTGACACAAGAAAAGGCGTATTACTACGCCTGTAGATAAGCCAAAATCAATTCAATCGTATTGTTGATAGCCTGTTGATGAGAGCGTTCCATCCCATGAGAAGCATGTACTCCCGGTCCAATCAAACCACCCTTAATATCATTACCACCTCGTAAGGCCGCACTAACATCACTACCATAGAATGGATAAATATCTACTGCATAGTTAAGTCCTTTAGCTTTAGCAAGTTCAATAAACTTTGAAGTAATCCCATAATCATATGGTCCACTAGAGTCTTTTGCACATATACTCACATCATATTCACTACATGCTAAATCATCGCCAATACATCCCATATCCACTGCAATCAATTCACTAATATTTTCGGGAATACTAGCACTGCCATGCCCTACTTCTTCGTAAGTTGAAATGATCATAATAACATTGTTGGCAGGAACAATATTCTTTTCTTTCAATTCTTTTAAAACAGTAACTAGGCAAGCTACGCTTAATTTATCATCAAGAAATCTTGATTTAAGAAAACCACTATTAGTGTATGTTGTTTTAGGATCAATAGCAATATAATCACCATTATCAATCCCTAAAGCTGTAACATCTTCTTTATTTTTTACAACTTCGTCTAATCGAATATGCATATTTTCACATTTACGAATAGCTGTTTTTGATTCCTCATATACATGAGCGGCAGGATAATTGCTTAAAATAGTTCCTGTATAAATTTTGTTTTCACGTGTAATTACTCGACAGTATTCACCATCTAGAGTCGGGACGATTGGACCCCCAACATTAGTGAAAGCTAATTCTCCATTATCTCTAATACTTCTAACCATTAAGCCTAGAGTATCCACATGAGCACATAAACCAATTGTTTTATCATTCTTGCCATCAACATAAATATAAAGATTTCCTTTATTATTCATTCCTGTACGATAACCTAATTGTTCAACTTCATTTTTAACAAATTCAATAACTTCTTTGCAATAACCTGTAGGACTATCAATATTTAATATTTTAGTTGCAAAATCTATTACATAATTTTCCATCATTTAACTCCTTTATTCTCTTCTTCAAGTATATAACTAATTACTAATAATTTAAACAATAAAAACAGCCTTATTTACTGATACGTTTTGAATAATTTAAAAGGATTAGGGCTACTCTTTTAAACTTTCTTTGAGATCGCAGCAATTTTAAGACTGTTTTACATTATTAATAATAACAAACTACAGGACAATTAACTTCAATACTATTATATAATTGTGAAGCAATTCCCGTAGGTAAATTAATACAACCATGAGAACCATTGTTCATATAAATAGTTCCACCCCACTTAGAACGCCAGCTTGAAGAATCATGTAACCCGATTCCTTTATTAAAAGGCATCCAATAAGAAACTGGAGTTTCATATGGCCATGTTCCATCAGGTAATTTTGTTCCCCGAAGAACACGATTTCTTTCCTTATTATATAAATAATAGGCACCCGCTGGTGTACGGCGATCAGCAATATTGTATGTACCAGAAACAATATCTGACTCTAATACGATCTGACCATTTTTATGATACCACATATGTTGCCCTGATAAATCAATTTCAACAAAAGTATCACCTAATCCACCATTATCCGAAGAAGCTTCACGACCAGTTGTAACAGGTGTTCTGACACCCACTTTATTGGCATAAATATCTTCTAATAAACCGCTTATTTCCTTACTATTTTGGAGTCTTAAACCATAATTACCACCGCTAACTGTAATCGTCCGATTATTAGCCCCAACAAAAGTTCGGCTTCCACCAACACTGTCAATTTTCTTCGCTAAACTTCCAACAAAGTCAGTTACTTTTTCTTTAAATACAGCATCATCACGATAATAATTACCACTTTCATCTATTGATAACCAAGTAACCAAAGTACTACCATCTAACACTACATCTCCAGAACGTGTTTTATAGGTTATCGCCGCAGATGCATACTTTCTAGCTGCATCTAATAAATTTTGTAATTTCGCATCATTAGCTTTTACAGCGGGTTCTACATAACATTTTTTCTCCGTTAAATTTAAACTTTCTTTACCTTCACTAAAGGCTAACTTTATTTCACTAATTAGTTTTTCTTGATCAATCGTTGAACCATTGACCTCGTTGGTGATGGTAAACTCATTATTTAGATATTCCACTTTAGCATCGACCGGTGCCACTTGCACCTCTTCTTGAAGATGTCTCAAAGAAGCCACCTTAGCTCTTAAAACTGTTTCATCAACTTCAGCTAGATCATTAACTACATTTTTCGATTTATTAAAATAAGCTCCAATCCACCCAAAAGAATTTTGCTTTTTCAAAATATTCTTAACATTATTATTACTATTATAGCGAACTCCACATTCGCTTCCTGAAACTGTTTCAGTTGCTTCATCATTAAAAATCAATTTTAAAGAACGAGCATCTATTTGTTCCGCTAACTTTTCATTCGCTTCAGTTAATGTTAAACCACTGACATTGATATCATTAATGTATGTACCACTTAAAAACTTCTTATTGAAATAAAAACTTCCAATTAAATAAATAATGACTAATAATGATACTAAGATTCCAATAATAATAATCTTTTTTTGTACCCCTGTTTTTTTCCCTGATCTTACTTTTTTAGTCATTTCTGACTTTTGCTTTGATTCAATCGTATCGTTTGTGTTACTCATATTTTCCTCTTGTTTATCCATCTAAATTCTCCCAATATAAGCGATTATTTTGTCTATTAGCATTCTAGCATTTTCCCCTTAATTGTCAACCAAAACAGTTGAAAAGTATGGTATTTTTAAGAATTATTAATAATTTATTGGTAAATCATGTTGTTTTTTTAGATATAATCGTAACTTTTTGATATCTCCATTATGCTGATAACCATGCATTTTAGCAATCTTTGCACCTTCAACATTAGCTTTTATATCGTCAATAAAAATACATTCCTCAGCCTTTAAATTAAATTTTGAAAGAAAATGTTTGAAGATTTCAAGATCAGGTTTTAATAATTGGTAGCGTGCAGAAATATAAAAATCATCAAAATATTTAAAAGCTTCGATATTTTGGTAATAATCATCAAATTGGAGACTGCAATTAGATAATAGATAAATATGATAACCTTGCTCTTTTAGTTCTTTAACTAATGCTACCATTTCAGCAAAAGGCTCAAAATAATCATACCAATGCAATAATGCATGTCTAATCAACTGCGGATTGTCGGTTTTTAATTCCTTAAGAGCTTCTTCCACGGTGAGTAATCCTTGATCTAGCTTTTGCCACTGTTTTGAAGCAAATAACTCTCTTTCAATCACTTCTTGTTCTAAACTATCATTTGATAATTTACTAGCAATATAGTGCGGATCCCAACGCAAAATAACATTTCCCATATCAAAAACAATATTTTTAATCATGCATTAACGCTCCTAAAATAGCGACCCCTTTAATAATCTGTTCATTAGTTGGAGTTGAAAAATTCATCCGAAACGATTGGCATGGTTTATTATCATCATCATAGAAAGCATTTCCTGGAACTACTGCTACTTTATGTTCAACAGCTCTTTTAACAAACTCCGGCATATCAATTCGTTCTGGTAGAGTCACCCAAATAAACATTCCCCCATCAGGAATTGTCCATTTACAATCTGGGCTGAATTGTTTTTTCATTTCTTCCAACATCAAATTACATTTTTGCTCATATACTGCCTGTAATTTTTTTAGGTGTACCTCCATATCCGTTTCATTTAAGAAACGAGCCATTACACTTTGCGCCCAAGCATTTGTATGAACATCATTTGTCTGTTTAGCAACTGTGCATTTAGCTAATAGATCTTGATGACCAATCATAACAGCTACACGCATTCCCGGTGCAATAATTTTTGAAAAACTAGCTGCATAAACTACTAATCCTTCATCATCTAATGACTTAATTGAAGGAATTGCATCATTTCTAAATCTTAAATCACCATATGGATTATCTTCAAGAATCAGCACTTGATATTTTTTTGCTAATGTATAAATAGCTTGACGTTTTTCTAAAGAAGTTGTTATTCCAGTAGGATTTTGGAAATTAGGAATCAAATAAATAAATTTTGGTTTTTGCACCCCACTTAAAACTGCTTCTAACTGTTCAAGATTGATTCCATCATCTTCCATATCAATTCCAACTAATTTGGCACCATTACTTTTAAATGCATTTAAAGCCCCTAAAAAGCTTGGATTTTCACAAACAACTAGATCCCCTTCATTACATAAACATTTAGATAAAAAATCCATGATTTGTTGTGAACCAGAAGTAACCATAACACCATCATAGTCTTTCACTACTGTTTCATGCCGTGATAAAAATTCTATTGCTGCTTTTTTAAAGCTTCCGTCACCTTCAGTAATTCCATACTCTAAAATAGAATTAGGACAAGTATTAAAAATATCATCACTAATTCTTTTTAATTGTTCAACAGGAAAAGTCTCACTAGCCGGATTTCCACCACCAAAACTAATAATCTCTGGATCATTCATCATTTTTAAAATTTCCCTAATTGCTGATGCCTTAACACCACTGATCCGATTTGAAAATTCAAAATTCATTTAAATATACCCCCTTATTTGTATACTATTTATTATAAACCAAACATTTACTAATGCAAAGAGCAATAATATGGTTTATAATATATAATAGGATGTACATAAAGGAGGAATTCCATGCAAGCACTTTTCTTAGTTTTACACAAAGTAGAAAAATTAGATGATCTCTTAGCCGCATTACAAAAAAGTGGTATTAACGGAGGGACGATCATTGAAAGCAAAGGGATGCTTAATACATTAAAAAGTAATGATAATTTTATTATCGAATCATTACGAATTTTTCTTGAAGATCCCCGTGAAACAAGCAAAACACTTTTCTTTATTTTAAAAAATGAAGATGTTGAAAAAGCAAGGACCGTTATTGATAAAACTTTAGGCGGCATCGATAAACCCAATACCGGCATTATGTTTGGTATTGATCTAACCTTTGTTGCTGGACTAAACATTGAATAATACTAAAAAACCTTAGCATTTTATTTTGCTAAGGTTTTTATTTACCATTGTAACATTGTCATATACTCACTTGGACTGGATAGTGCTTCCTTATATACAGTAATCTTGACCATTTTTTCTTTTTTTCCATCAATTGAAGCGATATACACACTATCATAATCATTCTCTAACAACAATGATTGTTTATAGTAATCAAGACGTGCATTAGCAATTTGATAAGAACTCTTTCCTTCACTATCTTTATACTCAACAATATCACCAGTTAAAACAAGAATATACGCTTCATGAGTAGGTACCTCACTGCTGTTATTCAATAAAGGAGAGCCCTCACCTGGCGGTAATAACTGCATCACTTTATTAAAAACTTGACGATTTGATATTTTATAGTTTAATACTTCTTCATCTGCTTTAATATCCATTGAAACTTCTTGATACTTATCATCAAAATCCTTATTACTTACAAAATCTAATAACTGAACTTTTAAGACCTGATTTTCAACAACTAATCCACTTAATGTTTCAGTTATTTTTTTTTCTGGTTGTTCACTTTTTGTCCCACCAAACTTTAAAACTAAAAAAGTTATCAATAGTAACGCTATTATCCCCAATAACATTAACGCATTTTTCGTTAATTTCAGAGGTTTTCGTGCCATAATCACACCTCCTTTTACTTATTATATCATATCTCCTGCTTATTTTTCTTTACAAGTTAATTTATTCTCTTTAGCATTTTTTGTTAATTTTTCAAAAGAAACCGTTCCATCACCATTTAAATCTATTAATCCAACCTCATTAAGTTTTTTTAAATCACCATTTTCTATATCAATTATAAATTCCTGACGAACAATTTGATCTTTAGCAGTAAGCTTTATTTCCAACCCATCTATTTCTTTATATACATTTAATTGTGATTCAAGTGTACTAACTAAGGTCTCATCATCATAATCCGTATCTCTATAATCATTAATCGTCACATTCACGATCCTGATAACCTTATCGCCTTTAGTTTCATAAGTATTTTCAATATCGCCATAATCAAAACTTCCTTTACAAACTGTTATACTCTTAGTAGATGAATCACTACATCCAGTTAAAATTCCTGCTATCATCATTACTATAAATATTTTTTTCATTTATGATCCTCTCCGTCTTTTATATTCATCGATCATGTAAGGCTGAATTTCCGGATATGTCCAGCATTCGGGCAGTTCCTTCGATAAAAATATTTTTTCTATCTCAGAATCAGGTAAATCCGCCATTTTTTCAATTTCGGCATAAAATATTGTTCCAAAAGACTCTTTTGATCCAGTTTTCTCAACAACTCCGTAGTCGCAAAGACGTTCAAGCGTATAAGTAACAGCTCCCGTTTCTTCATACAATTCACGTCTTGCACATGCTTCAATGCTTTCCCCATTTTCACGATGTCCTCCAGGTATTTCAAATGTCTTTCGCTGTTTATGTTTACAAAATACCCACTGTTTTAAATAACGGCTAATAATTACCGCAAATTTTAAATCATGCTTCGCTACAGATTCATAAAAAGATACTTTCATCTAAATTCACCTACATTTCTATATGTATAGATTTTATCATATTTAGACTTATTTAGCTGAATTTTTCAAAAACTTTCAAAATATAAAAACCATGGTAACACTACCATGGCTTAAATACATTATAATAAATTCTGTAAATGTTTTACAATTTCATTTTCAGGAACAAAACCAGTAATCTGGTCAACTGCTTTACCATCTTTAAAAATAATTAAATTTGGAATTGCCTGAACCCCATAACGCCCGGCAATATCACTAGAAGCATCAACATTTAATTTATAAAAATTAACCTGCTCCATCTTTTCTGCTAACCCTTCAATAACTGGAGATAACATTTTACATGGTCCACACCAGTCAGCATAAAAATCTACTAAAACGATACCGCTAGCAATTGCGTTATCAAATTCATTACTATTTAAAATTTTCATTTTTATCACCTCATTAACATTATGCCTAATCTATAAATAATTACAACTAATTTGCTTTAATTTTATCATATTCTTGTAAAGCAAGCGACATTGGGTCATTATCGTCAAAAGAAATCGAATCACCTTGATAACTTTCACTACCATCATTAGAACGCTTAAATCTAGTAATTTGACCCGGATTATCATAGTCAACTTTTAATAATAAATTAGGGTTATTTTCAAACTCCGACAGCTTTCTTTGAAGAATATTTTTAAATAATAGAATATCATTTTCTGTTCTAATTTCATTCTCACTTTCACCCGGCAATGCATAAGTAAGATATTGATATGTGTCAAGCTTATTAATAATATAATAATAATTATCAAACCAACTTTTTAAAAGTGCCGCATCTAACTTTTTGATTACCATTAAATATTCTTGATCCGAAATTTGATAACCTCTTGTTACCTTATCACCATTATCCTTATAATAAGTAATTTTTAAGTTATGACTGCCATAATCACTTTTTTGTTTTAAAATTTCCTGATGAATTGCCACTACTGTATCAATTGATTTTTGATCAGTTAATTTACTATTAATCTTGTTGTACCCAAAATTTGAATTAATTTCTACTGCTTTAATATCATGAGGAATATAATTTTCTAAATATCCTTTTGAACCAATAAAAATTACAATTGTAACTAAAACAATTAATGTTCCCTGCACTATGCACAATACATACCTAATACGTTTTGACTGAATAAATTGAATAATAAAAGTCGCAACAAAGGTTGCAATAATATTGATAATAATAAAACTCTTCAAAGATTGAACAGGAATATCCAAAATAGAAGTAATCAGCCAAGAAACTGAAATAATACAAATTAGTTTAATTACTTCACCAATGATTTTATAAGTGAAACCATGATAATTGTTAACACATTCCCGGTTACTGCTTGCTAAAAAAGCCATTATAAATATAACTAGACCATAACCAGCATACAGCAAAAGATAATAAGAACTTAAACCACTAAGTCCACCAATAAATAATCGAAAAGCGGGCAAAATAATACTTACGACCTCCATTGAAAAATCAGCACTAATGATTCCTCTAACAAAAGTCTGATAAACAGAAAATAAACTCATATAAATAATGAATGGCGATATATTAATAACAATTTGTAGAATAATATCCATAATTACTGATGTCGTTAAATAGGCAGCTAGATTACCTAAACTATAATAAATCCAAATCATTAAAATTGCTGAAGAACAATTTTTAAGTACTAATCCTTGTCCTAAAATAACATCAACAATACAATAGATTATGACAGGTATAATTATGCACAATAATCCGCTTAAATATCTGATCATAAAACTTTGTATTTTTGTATATGGCAAAGATGAAAAATGAGTCTGTTGGGTTTGATCAAATAAGTAACTTAAATTAACCATCGGAACAACTAATGAATAGAGTAAGATAATTAGATAAAACATTCCTACAGGAACATCAGAGTGAAAAGAAATCAGACTGATTACCAAACTTAAAGCTAGAAAACCACTAAAAATAACAACTGTATTTTTTAGCTGTTTTAAATCATTTTTTAATAAACTGATCATCATCTTTAACCACCTACCTTTATATCATTAACGATCACGCCATCATCACCTTTCTTTAAGGTAAATTCTAATGGATAAGTATAGTTATTTCCTTCTTTTGTAACAACTTCATAGGTACCTTGATAAATAACTTCATCATTACTAAAGGCTATAACTGTGCTATCACCGTTTGGATAGACCATATCAATTGTTTCGTGACTAAATTGTGTACTCACTACGGCTTTGATTTGTTCTTCAAACTTTGTTGAATCACTATTAATATCATCAATAACATCTCGACAATTTTCAATAAAAACAGCTCGTTCGATCAACTCATCGCTAGTAATAAAATTCGTTATTGCTTCATTACTGCTTATTAAATAATTGACACTATCAGGATTTAATAAATTATATGTTTTAATACTAAATATATTTTTAGGTTTGATTTCTTGATTTGGCAACAATTTAATCAATTCTTGAATTTCCTCTTTATTTAAATAGACTGCATGATCATTAACATAACAAATTAAACTTTTTTCCTTTTTTAAACCCTCAGTATAATTAAGCAGCTTATCAAAATACTTATTTCCTGGTCCATTAAAGAAATCAATTACTGCTTTTTTATTAATATAATAGATACTATAGCTATAATAATCATCATCTAATCCATGTTCATATTGATAAGTATACATCATTGCTAAATCTTGTTGTTCATCATCATATTTTTCAAAATGAAGGTCATCACGATGTTTACTCAAATAATTCAAGAATTCCTTTGTAACCTCATTATTTAAGCTTAAGCTAAGATACTCCTGATTACCAGCTAATTCAGCTACTAAATCAGCAGTAACTTCATATCTCGAATTATTAATTCCTGAAAGATATTGCTTATTGGCAATCATAAAATTAGCACCAAAAACAATTGCTAAAACAGGTACATAGATTAATAAATTACGATAAACATGTCTTCCTTTAAAAATAATTTCAACGATTATCGCTACAATCATCCCAATCAAAATATAGATCAAAAATAAAAGTGACTGACCTTTGAATCCATATGTGATATTAATTTTTGATACTAATAAAATGACTCCAAAACCACATATCGTTACAGCAATAATCAAAATAGCTTTTAAAACAATAATAATTCGGCGAAATACTAAAGGTTCTCCAATATATTCATTTTCACGATTTTTATAAACATAATAGCTGCAGATTAAGGTAACAATTCCTAAAAATAAATGGAAAAATATATGTGGATACGCACTATAAATAAACTGCATTCCAGCAGCTAACGGAAAAGTAAGATAAAGATATGTGTCATTAATTCCAAGATCAAGATTACTTGGAACTAATTTAGGACTAATATAAATAAGCCCCAATAATAAAATTACTGGTAATGCATATGCTGCTAAACTAAACACAACTTGTCCCAAACGATTACCAGACAGTGAACAAACTAAATAAGTAAGGGTATAATAAATAAATAACAAAAGAAATATCGCCATTATAAATCTTATAAATATATTTCCTTCAGTCCCCGCATTATTTAATCCTAAAAACATCATCAAACCTAATCCCTCAATCAATAATGTAACTAGCGCAATTAAATATCCAGCTAAATAATTTGTAAACCAAACGCATCTTGTCGCCAACGGTAATGAACACATCATTGATGATTTCGTTTTATTAACTTGATAACTCTGAATAAAACAAGGGTATATCGTTGTTAGAACAACTGCACTTATTCCATATACAACTATACAAATTTGACTAAAACCACTATTAGAACCAGAAATAAGCGATAAAATAAAGACTCCCACAAAAATAATTAATGATACTTTAGCAGGAAAGAGATTATTTTTAATGATATTTTTTAGTAAGGGAATATTAACCCATGACTTCCTTGAGTTCATCATATTCTCCTCCTAAAGTAAATAAGAAAATCTCTTCTAATGATAATGATAAAGTTTCATTAATTAAAGGACAATACTTTTCCACAGTACGATTGATTGCTTCAATTTCACCAGCAACGATCAAAGTATGAACACGTCCCATCATTTGATGAGATAAAACTTTTAATTCTTTCTCTAAAGCATACATATCATCACCACACTCTAAGACGATTTGTAATTTATGATAGCCTTCTTTAAGATGATCTAGTGCTTCTTCAAAAACAATTTTCCCATTGTTGATCAAAGCGATATGATCACACATACTATCCAATTCATTTAAATGATGACTAGAAATAAAAATTGTCATATTTCGCTCACTTACATCTTGAATCAAAATATCCCAAATAACTTTCCGAATATGTGGATCAAGTCCATCAAACGGCTCATCCATGATCAAATATTCAGGCATGATCGCTAAAGCCAAAATAAACATAACTTGCTTTTTCATTCCTTTAGAAAATTTACTAAAATTTTCTAAACTATCGTGCTTAAACATTTTCATCAATCTTAAATACCGTGCCTCGTTAAAACTTGGATAAATCCCTTGATATAATTCTTTAATATCCCGAATATTATGTCCGAAGGTATCAAAAAATTCATCGGGGATATATACTAATTTTGCTTTTGCTTCAGGATTTTCATAAATACGCATTCCTTCTAATTCAACAAATCCTGTATCACCTTGATAAGCACCTACTAAATGACGAATCAAAGTTGTTTTACCTGCACCATTTTCACCAATAATTCCATAAATTGAACCTTTAGGTATATTTAAAGTAATATTGTCCAAAATTTGTTTGTGATCAATTTTCTTTGATAATTCTTTGACTAATAACATTATTTTCCCTCCCAAGTCTGTTCCATAAATTGGCATAATTGTTCAAAGGTCAAACCAATATATTTACTTTTAGTAACAATCTCTTTTGTGAGAACTTTAATTTGTTGTTCAAACAACTTCGTTTGATTATTTTGTTTTGAGCTAACAAAACTTCCCTTCCCCGGCAAGGAATAAATAAAACCTTGCTCTTCTAAAAGACGATAGGCTTTAACAACGGTATTAGGATTAATATGAATTGATGAAGATAATTCACGGACAGAGGGTAGTTTATCGTCCGCCTGCATTAACCCTGTCGTTATATATTCGAGCAGCTGTTTATAGATTTGTTCATAAATTGGGACACTGCTATTATTATCTATTTGCATAATAACTCCTTTCCTACTACATTCTTACAAATGTAGTATACCAAATATATAACTGTATTACAATATATAATACAGTTATATATTGTAATGCCTTTCATTTAATTATTTTTATAATAATGGTTAAATAGTTTGCATTTTTTATTATTTCAAGTAAAATATGGTTTAGAGATAGGAGGTTTTTAAATGAATAAAGTAGCAATTATCACTGATAGTAATTCTGGAATCACTCAGGCTGAAGGTACAAAATTAGGAATCAACGTACTACCGATGCCATTTACTATTGATGGTCAGACCTTCTATGAAGATATCAACTTATCTCAAGATGAGTTTTATAAAAAACTAATGACAGATGCTGAAGTTTTTACAAGTCAACCCGTAGTTGGTGATGTTAGTAAACTTTGGGATGAAGTATTAAAAGAGTATGATGAAATTGTTCATATTCCCATGTCTAGTGGCTTAAGCGGCTCTTGCCAAACTGCTTTGATGTTAGCAGGTGAATATGATGGACGAGTTCAAGTCGTTGATTCACAACGCGTTTCAGTAACTCAAAAATGGGATGTTCTGGATGCACTTGAATTATCTAAAGCTGGTAAATCAGCAAAAGAAATCAAAGAAATTCTTGAAGCAAATAAATTAAATGCTTCTATCTATATTACTGTTAATACGTTAGATTATCTTCGTAAAGGTGGAAGAATCACTCCTGCTGTTGCAATTTTAGGCGGAATGATGAAAATCAAACCAATCTTACAAATTCAAGGTGAAAAGCTCGATACTTTCTCTAAGACCAGAACAATGTCTAAAGCAACTAAAATTATGATGGAAGCAATAAAAAAAGATATTGATGAACGTCTTGATCCAGAAGGAAAAGGAAAGAATGTTCATGTTTGTATTGCATATACATACGACGAACAGCCAGCATTAGAATTAAAGAAAGAATTAGAAGCTATTTATCCTGATTCAACAATTATTTGTGACCCATTGTCACTTAGTGTTTCATGTCATATTGGACCGCATGCTCTAGCCATTGCTGCATGCAAAAAGATTATCTAGGCAAGAAACTTCGTTTCTTGTCTTTTAATATGTGTTATAATACTTAAAAGGATACAAAATATAATTAAGGAGGTTATTATGCAAGAAAAGCCTAATACAAATAATAAACGACCTGGCAAGTCACCACAAAAAAATCATAATAATAAAAGTAAATCTCGAAACAACACGCCAAAAAAAGCGGTAAATAAATCAAAACAAACAAAAAATAGTATTGATACTAAGGTATTTGCCCTTGGCGGACTAAATGAAGTCGGTAAAAATATGTACTGTGTTGAACACGATAATGAATTATTCATTATTGATGCCGGAGTAAAATTTGCTGAAGAAGGATTACCGGGAATTGATTACGTTATTCCTGATTACTCGTATTTAAAAAGAAATGAAAAGAAAATTCGTGGTTTAATGATTACCCATGGTCATGAAGATCATATAGGTGGAATTCCTTTCTTACTTCAAGTAGTTAAAATTCCTTTCATTTATGCTACACCACTTGCTAGTGCCATGATTAAAAGAAAGTTAGATGAAAAAAGACTAACTAATGCTACAAAAATTATTCAAATCGACGATGAGTATCAAATCAAATCTAAATATTTTAATATTGGATTCTTTAAAACAAACCATTCTATTCCAGAATCAATGGGAATTATTATTAATAGTCCTAATGGACGGATTGTTGAAACAGGAGATTTTAAATTTGATTTATCACCAGTCGGTGATCCAGCAGATTATCAAAAGATGTCTTTCCTAGGTGAAACTGGGATTACTTTATTAATGAGTGATTCTACTAATTCTGAAGTTCCTACTTTTTCAATCAGTGAAAAGAAGGTCGCTAATAGTGTTCAAGAGGAATTTAGAAAAACAGAGGGACGTTTGATTGTAGCAACTTTCGCTTCCAACGTTCATCGAGTACAACAAATTGTCGAAGCAGCTGTTAAATTTAATCGTAAAATTTTAGTATACGGTCGTTCAATGGAAAACAACATTCAAGTTTCAAGAGCTATGGGCTATATTAAATGTCCTGATAAGTTCTTTATTAAAAGTGAACAAGCAAAAAAATTACCAGATAATGAAATTTTGATTTTATGTACCGGTTCTCAAGGTGAAGCATTAGCAGCATTAAGTCGAATTGCAAATGGAACTCATAAATATGTCAAAATCAAACCCGGCGATACTGTTGTCTTTTCATCAAATCCAATTCCAGGTAACGCTTATAGTGTTAATGTAGTAGTAAATAAATTATTTAGAGCTGGTGCTAAGGTACTAACAAATACCGCTTTCAATAATTTACATACTTCCGGACACGCTTCTCAAGAGGAACAAAAACTGATGATGTTATTGACAAGACCTAAATACTTCTTCCCTGTCCATGGAGAATATCGCATGTTGAAGATTCATGCTGAATTATCTCAAGATGTCGGTATTCCACCAGAAAATTCATTTGTTTTATCAAATGGAGATACAATTTTATTGAATAATGGTGAGGCTCGATTAGGTCCGAGAATTCATGTTGAAGATATTTATGTTGATGGTAATGATATTAGCGGCTTATCCACAGCTGTACTTCGCGATCGACAAATGTTATCTGAAGATGGAATGGTTTCAATTTTAATTAGTATGGATTCTCGTAGTGGAAAATTATTGACAAGACCAGTAATTATCTCACGTGGTTTCGTATATATGAAAGACAGTTTTCACATGATTCGTGAAGCTGAGAAGTTAGTTGAAACAAATTTATCAAAATTGTTACAAGGTAAAACTACTTTCGGAGAAATTAAGAATACTACCCGCGATACATTATCTTCATATTTTTATCGCAAAACTAAACGGAATCCAATGATTATTCCGGTTATCATGAATAAAAAATCATGAGAAAAAAAATAAGAACGATTAAACTACTATTATTGATAATCGTTATTATCGGGAGCGGTTTTGGTTATTATTATAGCCGATATATCGCTCCTGATAGTTATTCTATAAAAAAAACGACTATTACTAATAATAGTTTACCTGATGAATTCAAGAATTTTGAAATTGGTTTTATCAGCGATATTAATCTCCAAAAAAGTAGTGATGTTACTAGATTAAAAAAAATTGTCACTTCATTAAACAAAGAAAATGTTGATATGGTTATTTTTGGTGGTGACCTCTTTTCAGCCACGCCCTTTGATAACGATAAGGTAATCGAATTATTATCCAATATAAAATCTAAATATGGTAAATTTGCTGTTCTTGGTGAAAAAGATTTAGCTTCATCAAATGATGTCAATGCCATTTTAAATGAGGGTGGTTTTGAAGTTCTGCATAACGAATATCGTCCTATTTATTTTAATGGATCTACGATTAGTCTTTTTGGTCTTGAGGGAACAGGAGAATTAAGTGGTCTAATTAATGAAAATAATAGTGAAAGTTACAAAATAGTTGCAGTTCATGAACCAGATTATTTTAACACGACTTCAAATAATGAAATTGCTTTACAACTTTCCGGTCATACAATGGGTGGTTATATTCGTCTTCCTTTTATTGGCGGACTATTTAAAAAAACTAACGGTAATACTTATGTTAGTGGTGAACACACTAAATCAAAAAGTCAATTATTGATTTCTAACGGTTTAGGTATGGAAGACGGATACGAATATCGTCTTTTCTGTCCTAATCAAATCAATATTGTGACATTAAAAAAATAAAGGCTCTAAACCTTTATTTTTTTATTTCTGTCCCAACCCCGCTAGTTGTAAAAATTTCAATTAATAAACTATGTTCCAGACGGCCATCTAAAATATGGACTTTCTTTACGTCCTCCTGAACTGCTTCAAGACAATTTTTTAATTTTGGAATCATTCCCCCGGTTATAATTCCTTGTTCAAATAATTCAGCTGCTGACTCTGTATTAATTACTGATATGCGTGTACTAGGATCGCTCGGATTACGTAAAACTCCCTCAATATCAGTTAAAAATACTAACTTACTCGCTTTTAAAGCACGAGCTACACCCGTTGCTACATCATCTGCATTAATATTAAAAGCATTATACTTAGAATCTAATCCTACTGTTGAAATAATCGGTGTATAATCCTTTTCTAACAATGTTTCTAGTAAAGTAACATCAACATTTATAATTTCCCCAACATAACCAATGTCATCCCCTTTTGGCATTGCTTTTTTTACTGTAATCATATTACCATCTTTACCAGATAAGCCAACTGCATGGGTTCCTATTCTTTCCATATGTTGAACTAATCCTTTATTGATCTTCCCTGACAAAACCATCTCAGCAACTTCTAAAGTTTCTTTATCAGTTACCCGTAAACCATTTTTAAATTCACTTTTAATATCAACTTTCTTTAACCATCCATTGATATCATTTCCCCCACCATGAACAATTACCGGTTTAATCCCAACTGATTTTAGAACCGCAATATCTTTTAAAACACTGTGTTTAATAACTTCATTAGTCATGGCACTACCACCATATTTAATAACTACGATATCTCCATGGAATTTTTGAATATAACTTAAAGCATCTACTAATACTTGTGCTTTATTTTGCTCAACTGTATGCACATTATTTCCCCCTTAATTAAATTTTTATTATGAACGATAGTCAGCGTTGATTTTAACGTAATCGTAAGTTAGATCACATCCCCATGCAATCGCTTTACAATCACCATTATGAATATCAATAATTGCTTTTACTTCGCTGCTTGATAAGATCTTAGTTGCTAATTCTTCACTATAATCAGTCGCCATTCCTTTAGCCACCAATTGCAATTCCCCAAATTCACTAGCAACGCTCAAATCAACATTATATGGATCAAATTGTTCACCAGAATAACCCATTGCACATAATAATCTTCCCCAGTTAGCGTCATTGCCATATACTGCTGTCTTTACTAACGGTGAAGTACAAACGCTTTTAGCGATTACTTTAGCCTGTTGAACTGTATCAGCATTATGAACTTGAACTTCTAACAATTTAGTTGCACCTTCGCCATCACCGGCAATTGCTTTAGCTAGATATTCATTAACATAATATAAGGCTTCTTTAAATATTTGATAATCCTGATCTTCTATAACAATTTCTTGATTTCCAGCTAATCCATTAGCTAATAACAAGACTGTATCATTAGTTGAAGTATCACGATCAACAGAAACCATATTGAAAGTATCAGGAATTACTTCTTTCAATGCCTTATTTAATAATTCCTTAGAAATATTACAATCGGTTGTAATAAATCCCAGCATGGTTGCCATATTTGGATGAATCATTCCTGACCCCTTACAGCAAGCCCCCAAAGTAACCGTCTTTCCACCGACTTCAATTTCAACAGCAAGATGCTTTGGTTTCGTATCTGTCGTCATAATTGATTCAGCTACGATTACCCCTGCTTCTTGGCTCTCACTTAATAACGGTTTAACAATTGGTACCCCATTAATGATTTTATTCATTGGTAATTGCTTACCAATTACACCTGTAGAACAAATTAGAACTTCCTCTTTTTCCAATCCAAAATTATCTGCTACAGTTTGAGCAAACTCTTCGTTACATTTTAAACCCTCATCGCCAGTACAAGCATTTGCGACCCCACTATTAACAGCAATGATTCTAACATGATCATAATTATCAACGATCATCTTATCCCATAACACTGGTGCTGCCTTAACAATATTTTGGGTAAAAGTTCCTACCGCTTTGGCATCAACTTTACTATAGATCAATGCTAAATCTTTTTTTGCTTTTTTAATACCAACATGTTCTCCAGCACCTAAATATCCTTTAGGCGAGGTTACCGTTCCATTCTCAATTATTTTCATTTTATTTTCCCCCTTATAAGATTGCTGGAGCAAGCATTAGCCCCTCTTTTTCATCTAATCCAAACATAATATTCATATTTTGAATTGCTTGGCCAGCTGCTCCTTTAACTAAGTTATCCATAGCTCCCATCATAATAACTCGATTTGTCCGTGGATCAACTTTATAATTAATATCAACAAAATTACTAGCCTTAACACTACGTACTTCTGGTAAGACCCCAGATTTCAATACCCTTACAAAATACTCATCATCATAACATTGATAAGCCTTTGCGACATCCACTTCATTAACTCCCTTTTTAAGTTTTGCATAAGCTGTAATTAAGATTCCTCGATTCATTGGAATTAAATGAGGCGTGAAGTTTAATAATACTTCTTGATTTGCCGCATAACCTAACTGTTCTTCAATTTCCGGAGTATGACGATGACTTGCAACCCCATAAGACTTGATACTTTCATTTACCTCGCAATATAAGTTTGCGACTTTAGCCCCACGGCCAGCCCCACTAACACCACTTTTAGCATCAATGATCAAAGTATCCATATCAATTAAATCCGCCTTAGCTAACGGATAGACTGATAAAATTGAACAAGTTGGATAACATCCTGGATTAGCTATTAATCGTGCCTGTTTCACTTTATCACGATTTATCTCACACAGCCCATATACAGCTTCATCGATAAATTGTGGTGAAGCATGATCAATTCCATACCATTGTTCATATGTCTTAACATCTTTAATTCGATAGTCTGCACTTAAATCAATCACTTTTACTTTGCTTAAAACTTCCTCATTAAGCATTTTGGCACAAACCCCTTGTGGAGTCGCAAAGAAAACCACATCAACATCATCAAGATATTTTGTAATATCCTCATCAACACACTGCTGATCCAATAATTTAAAATAGCTGGAATAAACCGAACTATACTCCTCATCAGTGTAGGTTCTTGATGAAACCCACTTAATTTCCACTTCTTTGTGAGTTAATAAAAATCGGACTAACTCACATCCCCCATATCCAGTTGATCCCACAATTCCTACTCTAATCATTTCTAGTCCTCCATTTCTTTGTTAAAATAAAAAATCGCCTCTTAAACAAGAGACGATTTAACCGCGTTACCACTCTATTTATCATAAGTTGACCCTATGATCTCTTTCATCGTTAAGGGTGATTACCCGAAAGCGATACTACTATTTCCCACTTTCCTCTCATAAATGCGCTTCATCCTAACTAGATTACCAGCCTTCCACCAACGCCAGCTCGCTAAAACCATTATTAAGACTACTCTTTTAGTCACCGAGTTTGGTTATTATTATATTACTAAAAAAAAATTTGTCAAATATTTATTTGAATTTCCAACAATTTAAAAGCATGTGTCGTAAACACATGCCTATAATTCTTCAAATCTTTTAATTCCCCAAGTATTTAACAAATAGTAGAAAGCAATATCGATAATCAAGAAAAGCGCTAGCATTATATAAACATAAGTTACAGCACCAATAAACTCATTTAAATAACCAATATAAATACCACCTATAAAAACTACAAGCGCCATCGTTCCAAACATTGTAATCATTACAGCAGCACTTTGTTTTACGACAACAGTCTCATTGATCCAATCAAATTTCGGCTTCCATAAATTAATCAATAAACCTAATAAAGCTTCAAAAACCGTAAAAACTATAGGGACGATAATAACTAATAAACTATCTACTAAACTCAATGAAAAAACTACACTTCCGACAATTGAAAATAACAATCCTGGTGGTACACATAAAGCTAAGTGTAGCATCAATTTACTTTCAAGAATATCTTTAGTTTTAATTGGTAGTGATTTAATGATCCATAGACGATTCCCTTCCAACGAGATCAAAGCAGCACTAATAATATTCATTGAATTAGTCCCAATCACTGCCAAACATAACAATGGAACTATAAATTCATTCACCAAAGCTTGATATTCTGGTGGAATTACTCCCAACATATCTAAAAGCTCAGGACCTTTAATCAAGACAGCACCAGCTAAAACAACGGTAAATGCAATTCCCAAAGCAGCATTCATCATGACCATCGGATTAGATGTAAAATGTTTTAACTCTCGTTTAAATAACGCTCCCTTTTGGCTACTAAATTTAATATCTGAATCCTTCAATTTAACTTTCTTTGATGGTGCTTTACTAGTTGCAATACTAATAAAATTCTTCGAAAGAAGATACATTACAATTACAAATGGCCCTACACTACAAACTAAATATAGTAACAAACTCACGACATTGACATCACTGATTGCTAAAGCTAAATGATAGATTGGAAATAACGTATTTTGAATCGCTTCACCAATCGATTTACCATTAGCTACTAATGCAACCAAATATTCCGGAAGTTTATTAATCAAATAAAAATAGAGTCCTAAAAATCCTAACGATAATACCATAGTAATAATTGTTTTATTCCGTATTCGTTTCATTAACATTGCCATTAACCAGCCAAATGCACAAGATAAAGCTAAGGCTAATAACGGCAACGTTATAATGACAATAAGGAAAAAGAGTAATTTTAAAAGATCAAACGGCACCTGAGTAAAATAAACAATTCCACCAGGGATTGCAATCAATGCCTCATATAAATAGTTGATGATTAATACCACAAAAATACGACTTAATAAAATATCACTTGTTTTAATCGGCATTGATAATAATATCTCATTATCTTTAGCACCATAAATTTCTTGTTGGGTTGTAAAAACACTCCCAATAAAGCAAAGTAAAACAATTAATACTGCCATGATTCCAAAATATAACCATTCATAACCAATTGCCGTAAATGGTTCTAAAACCATATTAAACATGTAGCCAAACATTGAACCAAAAACAATGGCAATATAAGCAAACACTAATACCATCAATGCTAATTTACCTATTCCGGCATTTTTATTTTTACTTCCTTTCATCGATCTCATAAAAATTCCTTGAAACCGAATCTTAATCAATGACTTAAGCATTGTCATCCTCCAACTCTAGGAACACTTCTTCTAATGAATCATCCCCAATGACATCTTGGGTGTTCCCGGATACGACAAGTTTACCCGCTTTAATAATAGCAATTTTATCACAAAGTTTCTCAGCTACTTCAAGAACATGAGTTGAAAAAAAGATTGCTCCACCACGATCGCACAAATCCCGCATCAAACCCTTTAATAAATGAGAAGCCTTAGGATCTAAGCCTACAAACGGCTCATCCATAATTATTAATTTAGGCTCATGGATCAAGGCTGATATTACTGCTAATTTTTGCTTCATCCCATGAGAATATGCACTGATCGGTTCCCCCAAAGAATCTGTTAGTTCAAACATATCCCCATATTTTTTGATTCTGTCAGTTCGTTCTGCCTGACTGACCCCATATACATCAGCAATAAAATTCAAATATTTGATTCCTGTTAAATATTCATATAGATCAGGATTATCAGGAATATAGGCCATTACCTTCTTACATGCTAACGGCTCCTCTTTAATTGATTTATTATCAATATAAATATTCCCTTGATCAAATTCCATAATTCCAGCAATCGACTTTAATGTAGTCGTTTTACCAGCTCCATTATGTCCAATAAAACCATAAATATGACCATTTTCAATCTCTAATGATAAATTATCGACGGCTTTTTTTTGACCATAAGTTTTTGTCAAATTTTCAATTTTTAACATTTTAATCTCCTCATTTCATAAATAAAATTATTTTTATTATTTATATTATCATAATATCCTACTTATATCCTAATTGCAAGTGATATTGTAACTATTTAGAATATTATCTAAATAGATTGTAACATAATATTAAACTATTTAGAATATTTTCTAAATAGTTATTAAAAAAATATCCTGCTTTAACAGGATATTCATTTCATTAATAAAAATTACTTAGATTTAATTATTAGTTATTTTAGGTTTAGTACCGCTTTTATTAACATGCCCCTTAATAAGAGCATAGACTACTGAAAGAACCGGAACACTAAATAACATTCCTGTAATTCCCCATAATCCTCCACCAACCGTTACTGCAAAAAGTACCCAGATCGACGGTAAACCTACTGAAGAGCCTACTACTCGTGGATAAATTAAATCTCCTTCCAGTTGTTGTAACACAACTAAGAAAATGATAAAAATCAATGCTTGCATTGGATCAACTGTCAAAATCATAAATGCCCCTATGCCACCACCGATAAATGCCCCTACAATTGGAACAAAAGCCGTGATCCCTACTAAAGAGCCTACCATTGGAGCATAAGGCAGATTTAACACAGCCATTCCAACGGCACACAAAGTTCCCAAAATGAAAGCTTCAACTGTTTGACCAATCACAAAATTTGAAAAAGTTGTTCGAGCGAGTGTCCCCACTTCTAACAATTTTACTGAAATACGTTTTGGAATATAGGCATCGATCAATTTATGACTTTGGCGTTTTAAAGTTTCTTTACTCATTAATATGTAGAGGGCAAATACAATTCCCACAACTAAATTAAGAATACTTGTAAAGAACATTGAAATGACATCAACAGTTGAACCGAGCATTCCAGTAAGTCCAATTTTAAATAAACCACTTAATTCACTTGCAATACTGTTTAAATCAACACTATTGATCCATGTTTCTAACTGCGGAAAACTATTGCCATTTTGATTGATCCACACTTGTAACTGTTCAAATGTTTCTGGAAAAGATTTAACGATTACTTTTATCGCATTTGTTAATTCTGGAATAATTAAAGTAATAATTATTCCAATTACCCCAATAACAATCAACAATGAAACAATAATACTGATCACACGTTTAAAACTAGTATACTTTTTATCTAAAATAAATCTAGATAAAATCTTTTCGATTCTAATCATTAATACATTTAAGATAAAAGCAATCATAATTCCTAATAAAAAAGGCATTATTACTGCAAGAATACTATTAAAAATATCTAGTATTATTTGAAAATTATTTAAAGCCCAATAACATCCGATACCAATCAATACTATTTCTAATATTTTTTTATAGTCGATTTTCACTCCGTCCATTTTATCCTCCCGATTACTTTAGTTAATCTTATTTTACCACTATTGCTTAAATATGAACAATCAACAAAATATTGCATAATTACGAGAAAATATTGCAATTATGAATTCTATAGTTTATTATAATGATAATTTAAAGTTATTTTAAGGGGGAATTAAATGATGAAAGAAAAAGTTATTCTTGCTTACTCTGGGGGACTAGACACTACTGCTATTATTCCTTGGTTAAAAGAAAATTATGATTATGAAGTAATCTGTTGTTGTATTGATGTTGGTCAAGCTGAAGAATTAAACGGATTAGAAGAACGAGCTAAAGCATGTGGGGCAACTAAATTATATATTAAAAATGTAGTTGATGAATATGTCAAAGATTATATCATGCCAACAGTTCAAGCTGATGCTGTATTTGAATATAAGTATTTATTAGGAACAGCAACAGCTAGACCATTAATTGCTAAAATATTAGTTGATGTTGCACGTCAAGAAGGAGCAACAGCTATTTGTCACGGTGCTACCGGTAAAGGTAACGATCAAATTCGTTTTGAACTCGGTATCAAAGCTCTTGCACCTGATTTAAAGATCATTGCTGCATGGCGTGATCCAAAATGGAATATGGACTCTCGTGAATCTGAAATTGAATACTGTCAAGCTCATGGTATCAATCTACCATTCTCTGCTGATTCAAGTTATTCACGTGATCGTAATATTTGGCATATTTCTCACGAAGGATTAGAACTGGAAAATCCTGAAAATGCACCAAATTATGACCACTTATTAGTGTTATCTACATCGCCTGAAAAGGCACCTGAAGAACCAGAGCATGTAGTTATCGAATGGGAAAAAGGATTCCCTGTTAAATTAAATGGTAAAGCAAAATCATTGACTGCAATCTTAGAAGAATTGAATGAAATTGGCGGAAAACACGGAATTGGAATCATTGATATTGTAGAAAACCGTGTTGTTGGAATGAAATCTCGTGGAGTTTATGAAACACCAGGAGGAACTATTTTAATGGAAGCTCATCGCCAATTAGAAGAATTAGTTTTAGATCGTGAAACATTAAAATATAAACGGCTAGTTTCTGTTGAATTTGCAGAATTAGTTTATGCTGCTAAATGGTTCTCACCTTTACGTGAAGCTTTAAGTGCTTTTGTTGATAAAACTCAAGAAGTTGTTAGTGGTACTACTAAATTCAGATTATATAAGGGGAATATTATTAAAGAAGGAACAACTTCACCTTATTCATTATATGATGAAGATATTGCAAGTTTTGCTACTGGTGATCTATATGATCATCATGATGCTGAAGGATTCATTACTTTATATGGACTTTCAACAAAAGTAAGAGCAATGAAATTAAATAATAAAGACTAATAAAAGGGCTAATGCCCTTTTATTATAACAGGAGGAAATGAAATGAATTTATGGGGTGGACGATTCACTAAACCAACCGATCAGCTAGTTTATGATTTCAATGCATCAATTAGCTTTGATCAAACTTTTTATACCCAAGATATCCAAGGAAGTATTGCTCATGTCAAAATGCTAGCAAAACAAGGGATTTTAACAAGTGCTGAAGGAACTGAAATTGAAACTGCTCTAAATCAAATATTAGAAGACCTTAATACTGGTAAATTAACGATTGATAATAGTCAAGAAGATATTCACAGTTTCGTTGAATCTACTTTAATTGAACGAATTGGTAACACTGGTAAAAAGTTACATACTGGAAGAAGCCGTAATGACCAAGTTGCACTCGATATGCGTTTATATACACGCGATCAAGTTGTTATATTAAATACTTTAATTCATAATCTATTAATAACGATTAATGATATAATGAAAACTCATATTGAAACAATCATGCCTGGTTTCACACATTTACAAAAAGCTCAACCAATTACATTAGCACACCATCTCGGAGCTTATTTTGAAATGTTTAAACGTGATAGCAGCCGATTAGAAGATATTTATAAACGAATGAATATCTGCCCATTAGGTTCTGGGGCTCTAGCAGGTACTACCTACCCATTAGATCGCGAATATACTGCTGAACTATTAGGTTTTGATGGACCTTGCTTAAATAGTATTGATGGGGTAAGTGATCGTGATTATTTGATTGAACTATTAAGTGCTATGGCTACAATGATGATGCATATGTCAAGAATCAGTGAAGAAATTATTATTTGGAATACTAATGAATACCAATTCGTCGATTTAGATGACACTTATTCAACTGGCTCTTCAATTATGCCACAAAAAAAGAACCCTGATATCGCTGAATTAATTAGAGGAAAAACAGGTCGAGTATATGGAGCTTTAACTAGTTTATTAACTACGATGAAAGGTATTCCTCTTGCTTACAATAAAGACATGCAGGAAGATAAAGAACTTGTCTTTGATGCACTCACAACGACTAAAGGCTGCTTACAATTATTAGACGGAATGTTAAAATCAACAACATTTAATAAAGATAAAATGCGTAAATCTGCTACTGGTGGATTTACTAATGCTACTGATGCAGCAGACTATTTAGTCAATAAAGGGGTCCCATTTAGAGATGCTCATGGAATTATTGGGCAGCTAGTCCTATATGCAATTGATCAAAATAAAGATCTTGATGACCTAACAATTGCTGAATTTAAAGCCATTTCAGAGGTTTTTGATGATGATATTTATGATGCTATCAACGTTGAAACTTGCGTTAATAAGCGTAATACTATCGGTGCACCTGGTATAACGGCAATGAAACAGGTTATTGCCTTAAATGAAAAATATTTAGCACAATTTAAATAGTACTAGCAGCTGCTAGTACTATTTTTTTATCCCCCTCTTTTTAAGTGATGTCTCAAAAAATTATTATCTCGGGGATTATCAAGACTATCTTTTTTTTGCCCACTTTTTAAAATTAATGTCTAAATATTTATTTAATGCTACTGGATCTTTAGTTCGATATAATTCAATCAATCCATATCGATCATTTAGCCTTATCTGCTTTTTCTGCAAATAATCGAACATCTTTACAACTTGACTATTGTTTAATATTTGAAAAGAATAAACATCATAATCAGTACGGACATCTATATCAATATAATAATTTAAAAACACTCTTAGTAATGTAATTTCATATAAAACACTACACATTGAAATATTGAAATCAATAATTTCATTAATAGGAATAACTAGATTATTATATTTAATTTCTTCATTATTAAAAAATAAGGTATCACGGTCGATCCATTGTTTAAGTGATTCGTTATTAAAAGAAATTTTCACCTATCTACGTTTATTTTAATTGTTTATTTTTTTCAATATCTTCTAATTGAATTTTTGTATTTTCAATAAACTCTTTTTTGTTTTTAAAGCATCTCTAATTGAAAATTGATTATTTAAGATTAATTTTATTTCATCAATCGATATTTCCATCGACCGGAGCAATAAAATCAATTCTAAAATATCAAGTTCTTTTTTAAATAATTATGATAATTATTACTATTCCTCTGAGGTGTAATAAAACCCTCTTTTTCATAATAAATAAGTGTCTGTTTTGCTATTCCCAACATCTCTTCAATTTCATGTGTTGTCATACTATCACTCCTTTTTCAATTATATTAAACACTATATTCTTAGTATACAGTCAAGAATAATTAAAATAAAAGAACAGCATTAATGCTATTCTTTATAACCAGTTTAATTTATTTTCAAATTCCACTTTATCTTGGCCATTTTCAATTACACCAATTTCATAACAAGGATAGTACTCTGAAAGATGTTCCATGACTTGCCTTTTATCCTGTTGACTTACAACAACATTGAAACCAACCCCACAGTTAAATGTATTTAGCATCTCCTTATCATCAATATTACCACGATGTTTTATATATTTAAAAATTGGCAAAATATTAATCTTTGCTAAATCAATTTTAGCTGTTAAACCATCGGGAATAACTCGACATAAATTTCCTTCAATTCCACCACCAGTGATATGTGCCATACCGTGAATCGATACCTTCGTAAACAATCCTTTTAATGCTTGATAATATGGTGTGTGTGGTTTCATAATTTGTTCAATAAATGTTTCATTCATGATTCGTTCTAATTTAATTTGAGGATATTTATCCATTAACATTCTAACTAAAGAATAGCCATTTGTATGAAGACCATTTGAAGCAATTGCAAGTATAACATCCCCAGCACTAATTTTGGAACCATCAATTACCTTGTCCTTTGCAACTATTCCAGCAATACTTGATGTTAAGACATAAACACCATGTTCAACAACTTGAGGTTGAATTGATGTTTCTCCACCCACTAATGAGCATTCATTATTTTGACATGCTTGCGAAATTCCTTTCACCAATGAGGCAATCGTTTCTTTTTCAGCATTACCACAAACAATCGTATCTAATACCGCTAAGGGCTTTGCTCCCATAACAACAATATCATTAACCAAATGATTAATCATATCATGACAAATCGATTCACTATATCCATATTCCATCGCTAGTTTTTGTTTTGAACCTGGTTCCTCCGATTTAAGAACTAAAACGGGATGTTTAATATCTGAAAATGAAATATCATATAAAGAAGCAAACGGTCCTAACCCATTTAAGACCCGTGGATCACTAGTTTTTAAATATTGTTTCATTTCTCTTTTTATGGCATCACTATATGCAATATCTACCCCTGCCTTACTATATGATAATCCCTCTAGTTCTTTTTCTACACCTGCTAATAATTCATCAACAGTAATCTCTAGTAATGCGGCCAAATCTGATAATATCTCAACATTAGGCAAACCGCCATTTTCCCATTTTGAAACAGCCTGGAAAGAAACAGATAGTTTATTAGCCAATTGTTGTTGAGTTAAACCTTTTTCTTTACGTTTTAAAGTAATGAATTCACCTACTTTATTTACATTGATCATATTTATACCACCTTTCTCTTTAATTATAAACATTAATATTAAATAAAAAAATAATCTTGCATTTGAGTTATCCCTTATAATTCAACTCTTAGTTGAAACAAAATCTTATCACTATATCTTACTAATCAATAAAAATTATTAAACTAAAAACCTAATTCTTACGATTTTCTTAAATATTGGTGTTTAAATTGTTTTTTAAGACAAAATAAGCTAAGATGATTTTTGAGGTGATAATATGGTTTATAATATCTTAGTCGTTGATGATGAACAATCTATCGCTGACTTAGTGGAATTATATTTACAAAATGAAAGTTATCAAGTTTTTAAATTTTATCATGGTCAAGAAGCTTTAGACAGCTTGAAAAAAAATCATTATGATCTAGCAATTCTTGATGTAATGATGCCCGATTTAGACGGGTTTAGTCTATTAAAAAAAATTCGTGAAGATTATTTTTTCCCAGTTATTATGCTTACTGCTAAAAATAATGACATGGATAAAATTAACGGTTTGACCTTAGGCGCCGATGATTATTTAACTAAACCCTTTAATCCTCTAGAATTGGCAGCTCGTGTTAAAACTCAATTACGTCGTTATACCCGTTATAACACTAACGAACCAGCGGTTAATCAACAAATATACGATTTTAATGGTTTAATGATCAATAATGATAATCATAAGTGTACATTATATGACCAGCCATTAAATTTGACTCCAATTGAATTTTCAATTCTTTGGTATTTATGTTCAAAACGTGGCAGTGTCGTTACATCAGAAGAACTTTTTGAAGCAGTATGGCAAGAAAAATATTTAGATAACAATAATACCGTAATGGCTCATGTTGCTAGACTGCGGGAAAAAATGAATGAGAATGCAAGAAAACCCAAATTTGTAAAAACTGTTTGGGGCGTTGGTTATACTATTGAATAATACTCATTTTAAGCAAAGTCTTACTGCTAATCTACTTAAAAAAATTGGAATCACAATTAGTGTCACGGTCGTAACTTTTGTTATTTTATTACTTTATTCTTATGAAGTATATCACCAGTATATTTGGCAAGAATATGATCTTGTCTACCAGGTAGCACAAATCATCAAGGATAATTTAGTGACTATTTCAATTACTTTGATTGCTTTTGATACTATTATTATTTTTTGGCTTCGCTACCGTGAATCTTTACAGTATATTGAAAAAATGCTTGAAGCGGGAAAAACTTTAGTTGCCGATAATAATTATCTGATCAGTTTACCATATGAGTTAAAAGAAATTGAAGATCAAATGAATCAAATTAAACGTGAATCTTTACAAAATAAAAAAGCGATTAAACAAGCAGAACAACAAAGGAATGATTTATTACTATACCTGGCCCATGATTTAAAGACACCACTAACCTCGATCGTAGGATATTTAGACCTACTAATGAATCAGCCTAATCTCACAATCGAGGAAAAAAGCAATTATACCAAAATTGCCTATGATAAAGCTATTCGTCTTGAAGAATTAATCGAAGAATTTTTTTCTATTGCTAAATATAATCTTAGTGATATTTCTTTAGAACGAAAAGCTGTTAATCTTTCAATGATGTTGGTTCAAATCTCTTATGAATTTATGCCTTTATATCATGAAAAAAATATCAACTGTGTTACCAAGATTGAAGACAATCTGTCTCTTGAATTAGATATTAATCAATTTGAACGAGTCTTTGATAATCTTATTCGTAATGCTATTAATTATAGTAAAGAAAATTCAGATTTAATAATCACTGCCAAAAAAGAAGTTGATTGCATTTTTATTCAGGTAGCAAACTTTGTCAAACATATTAGTGAACATAATTTAGAACGTATTTTTCAACCTTTTGTCCGCTTAGATGAAGCTCGTAATAGCAAAACAGGCGGTTCAGGACTTGGCCTTGCAATTACTAAAAAGATTATTGAGCTCCATGGTGGTACAATTGAAGCTGATTTAACTGATGATTTAATTACATTTACCATTAAACTACCAATATAAATAGGCTTTAATTTCCTAAAAGTCAGGAATTAAAGCTTTTAATTTATATAATCTTTCTAATAAAAAACAATAAAGGAAAATCCTTTATTGTCTTAATCTACCTTCCTTTAACAAACGAAGAAGTTCTAAATTTTGTTTTGCACTTCCAGTATAATCATATATCCCATTTTTTCTTGCTAACTCTCTTCGAGATGCGAATGAAGCATCTACCCCGATTTGGACCAATGCATCTACAAAAGAATCTCCTCGGTAGGTCGGATTAGATAAATACTGCATCATTCCCGTTATACTATCATTATTCACCCAGCCGAGTCCATTTCCAATCAAATATGGATTTCTCGCTCCCTTTACGACTCTTCGAATCGTTCCGTGGTTTATATATGGAATCAATGGTGTCGTGCTGTCAGAAGAAACAAACACATGATCGAATGTAACATGATCTCCTACCTGATAATTAGTAATCGGAGGAATTGTTTCGTCACCTTCAAAGTTATTAAATCCACCTGCTATTATTTCTGCAGGAAAATCTCTATAAGCATAATTTCGATCAACCGGTGCATTAATCCCCTCAACAAATCCTTTATCAGTATATTGCCACATATCAAAACCTTCGGCCCCTAATTCTTCAGCATACCGTGCTACCCACTTTGTATAGCGATCAAATAAAGGTCCAGTTAATTTTTCCGTCCACCAATAATATGATGCATAAAATCCTGGAAAATATCTATTGTTTACTAGTTCTTCAGCCCATACACGACTATTTCTTTCAATCTGTTCATTCGATAATTGTCCAATTCTTGGATCTTCTAAATCTAAATATACTGGGTATTCCATCTTATATCCTTCAACCAATCGCATAACATGTCGTGCTTCAGACAATGCTTCACTTTCAGTTGTTGCATAAGAATACAAATATACCCCAAAAGGAATTCCTAACCGTGTACACTCATCAGCATTTCTTTTAAAAGTAGGATCGTCTTGACCAGGAATATCTTGACCATAACCACACCGTAAGATTGCAAAATCAATATGATTTTTAACTAACTCCCAATCAATTTGACCTTGATATTGTGAAACATCAATACCTTCTCTAACCATTTATTCACCCCCTCAAAATACTATATGATTTTTTTTATAAAATGACTTTAAATTCAACTCTATTTATAATTTTATTTTTATATTATATAGCCAGCTTCTTTTTAGACCATTTTCTATATACTTCGCTGTAAGAAATTTGTAAGATTTTCTTTAGAGTATCTAAATATATATTCTATTGTCACTTGATATAATAATCATTGTAGAATAGGTTTTTTGATTGGGTGATAAAAATGGAAAAGAAAAATAACTATTTGATCAACATCACAATAGCTCTTTGTTCAATATATTATTTTTGGATGCTGATACGAATAATCATTTTAAAGAATGGTTTTATTGATATGGGCTATAATAGTAATCTAGTGTTATTCGATTTCATTAATCAATATCACCAGTCAGGGCTAACAAAAGTTCTACTTGTAAATATTATTGGCAATGTTTCCCTATTTATCCCTTTAAGTATTATCTTGAGACACTATTTTAGTTTTCTAAATAATTACAACATTGCCTTTATTGGTTTTTTTACTAGTCTATCTTTTGAACTAATTCAATTAGGCACCGGATGGGGAGTTTTTGATATCGATGACATTTTCCTAAATACTCTTGGCTGTTTAATTGGAATAATAATCTATCATTTTATTAATCAGCATCGTCAAAATAATGTTTCGACTAGTTTATTCTTACTTAGTTTCGGGAGTATCGGATTAATTTCTGTTTATAACTACGCTCCCCTTCTTCTCACTACATTCATCATTTAAGGAGCAATATTATGGAAAAAAAATTAAATAAAAAAGAAAAATTCTTTATTGTATTGGTTTTGGGGGTAATTACTATATTTTCAATTGTAATTAAATACTATTCAATGCATTTATGAAACTTAAAAAATTAAAAAAAATTCCTGCTTTTATCGCTTTTATCATTATATTTATATTTGGTTACTTATGTCTCCAAATAATCCCTCCCCTACTATACAATGATAATTCAGGTGCACTTGATAAGGTAGACTGCCCCCAATACATTAATGAATTTGTTGATAAAAATCCTCAAGCAATTGAACTGAAAGAAAATTATCAACCCAATGAAAACACCGATCCTATTATCTTAGATAGTCCTAATGGCATCCCTTTATATATCCAATGGGATAAGCGCTGGGCATATACTACATATGGTGATGAAATTATTGGAACTGCCGGTTGTGGCCCTACCTGTCTATCGATGGTTGCTGTTGGCTTAACTGGCAAAACAACTTATAACCCACGCTATGTTGCTAAATATGCTATTAAGAACGATTTTCTTGAAGGCAGTATGACAAGATGGGCATTGATGGAAAGCGGCTGTAATGAATTTGGCTTAATCGCTTCTGCTGTGCCATTGAGCAAAAATGAAATGTTTAAGCAATTAGATGCTGGTCATCCAATCATCGCCAGTTTACGTCCTGGCGATTTTACAACGACTGGTCACTTTATTGTCATTACTAAAACTATTAATGACAAGTTTTTAGTTAATGATCCTAACAGTAAAGAAAATAGTCATAAGCAATGGTCATATAGCCAATTAGCTCCTCAAATCAAAGCTATGTGGGCTTATAATACGATTTAGGACTACCAAATGGTAGTCCTTTTTTTATAATTCCCGTTTTTCTTTAACTCCGTATTTTAAATGATACAGGGCTTCTAAAACCTCAAAAATATAGGTTATTGAAAATTTACCAATCAGTGAATGATGATCTGTTCCAACCTTTAAGATCATATCGATACTATCACTATAAACAAATTCATCCAATTGAGAAATAACAATCTTATAGGCCGGACTCTTAGAAATTACTCGCATAACATCTGGATGATCAGTCATAAATCCTCCTGCAATACTTGAAACAATAATTACATCATTTTCATCTAATCCTTCTACCGTCAAAATTTGCTGTTCTAAAGGATACATCCCACTACATTCTTTACCCAAATATGATAGTTCAATCTGTAATTGCATCGATACTGATTGAGTAAAAAAGTTTCCAGCAAAACAAACCTTATTTGCATCATGAATTTTATCGACAATAAATTCCAGGTCTTCATAAGATACACTCTCGTATGTTTCTTTTAAATTATCTAAAATATTATCAAAATGAGCTTTAAACGCTTCTTTACCTTTATGTAAATACTGCCTTTGGGGCAACTGATGATCAAACTGTAATCTGAGTGTATCGCGATTAAAATAATTTAAATTCATGGTAATATCCATTTTAAAATCAGCAAATGATTCATAATTTAGTTTTCTGCATAATCGGGAAATCGTTGCTGTTGAAACAAAACAAAGCTCTGCTACATCAGTTATTGTACTTCCCGGAATCACATAGATATTTTGAAGAATTTTTCTTGCTGCATTAGCATAAACATCATTTATGCTCGTTGTATTAATAAAATTAACTAAATTATAAAAAGCTCCGCGCATTCCCTACTCCTCCTTATTAACAATAATAATTTTGCCATCATCTAGGCATAAACAATTTAACTGTCCAATCACACCACAAGCCAAACCACCATCAATTCCAATTTTATTTTGATGGACATCATCAACCCAAATATCAAAACTCCGATCCTTGTTTAACATCGCTGTTGGAGTATGACCAAAAATATAAATCTTTGTCAAATCACCTCGTGCATGATAAAAATCATCTCGAATCCATAAAAGAGAATTTAATTTTTGTTCTTTTAGTGGATAACGAACATCGATTCCAGCATGAACTAACACATATTTTTGTTGATTTACCTCAATTTCTAAATAATTAGGAAGATTAATCAAATATTCATACAGACTTTTAAAAAAAGCTGTCCGGATAACACGATAATCTTCATATCTAAATTTATCTTTTTGAAGATATTCACGAATATTTCTCATCGTTGTATCACCACCATTGGCTAACCATAATTTTAACGCCCGTGAAGGATAATCAAAATCATCATAATAAACTCCATAATATAAAGCTTCTTGCCACATGTATTCATGATTTCCTTTTATTAAAATAATATTATTATGATCTTGAATATAAAATAATATTTTTAGACTGTCAGGTCCACGATCACAAATATCACCAATTATATATAAAATATCATTTTCACTAAATGATATCGTTTCTAGTAATTTTATCAATAAGTCAAAGTGACCATGTAGATCACTGATGACATAAGTTTTACCCGTCATTTTATCACCTAATCTTATCATATCATACTTTAGCATTAAAATATCACTTGATTTATTTGTAAGCGCTTTACTATTTTAGAAAAAATTTGTCTTTACCTTTATTTTTGATTATACTTATATTTGTAAGGAGGGGATAATTATGGTCGACGAATTCTATTTGGACGTTAATCTTGAATTGTTTGTACAATGGTTATTTGGAAATAAAAATAAGTATGATCATAATATACTATGTACATTAAAAAGCAATGAACCTTACGGGAAAACTATCACTTTTAATTATTATAATATTAGTGGTTCAATTGTTATTTGGGCTAATGGTATCATTGAAGAACAAATCTTTGATGATGAAGAAAATTTATTATTCTATCTTCATTACAAACTCGTTAGTTTAGCTCAAGGACAAAAATTATTTTACGACTTCTACGATTCATTGACCAAACATACAAAATGTCCCCCACTTAAAATAATTTTATGTTGCTCAGGCGGTTTATCATCATCATTCTTTGCAAATAAGCTAGCTGAACTAATCTCCTTAAAACACCTTAATTATGAAATTATTCCTCTTGGCTTCTATCAGTTAAATAGTAGTTATTTGGACTGTGATGCAATTTACCTAGCACCACAAATTTCATACTTAGAACCACAGGCAATGAATATTGTTAAAAATACCGTGCCAGTACACTGTGTTACACCAAGTGTTTATGCAACATACAATTATCGTGGGTTATTAGATATGATTACAAATGAAAATATATCTAAAACCAAAGAAAACGGAACTATTTAGCTCCGTTTTTATTTACCTAAAGTCGCTACCATAACTGCTTTGATAGTATGCATTCTATTTTCTGCTTCATCAAAAACAACCGAATTAGCACTTCTAAAGACTTCATCTTCAACTTCACGAATATCAATACCTTGTTCGTATTTTTCTTTTGCAAGAGTAGTTTCAAAATCGTGGAATGAAGGTAGACAGTGCATAAATAAAGTTTTATCATTACCTGTTTTAGCCATCATTGCCTGAGTTACTTTATATGGTGATAATAATTTCACCCGTTGTGGATATAATTCTTCTGCTTCACCCATTGAAACCCAAATATCAGTATAGATAACATCAGCATCTCTTACCGCTTCATCAACATTATCTGTCACCATAAAACTTCCACCAGATTTTTCGGCCTCAGCTTTACAATAGGCTACTACTTCCGGATCCATTTGTAGTTCACTAGGCCCTAATGCAACAAAATGCATCCCCATTTTAGCTGCTCCATACATCAAACCATAACAAACATTGTTACGAATATCACCCGTAAAAACAAACTTCACTTCGTTAAGCGGCTTATCTAAATGCTCTTCAATCGTTAAAAAGTCTGCTAAAGTCTGAGTTGGATGATCTACATCTGTCAATCCATTCCATACTGGTATTCCTGAATATTTTGCTAACGCTTCAACTGTACTTTGTTCAAATCCTCTAAATTCAATTCCATCATACATTCTTCCAAGTACTTTGGCAGTATCTTCAATTGATTCTTTTTTCCCCATTTGTGAATTACTTAAAAAAGTAACATGAGCCCCTTCATCTAATGCTGCCACTTCAAAAGCACATCTTGTTCTCGTTGAAGTTTTTTCAAATAACAAAACAATATTCTTACCCGCTAAGCTATTACTCGTTTTTCCTTCCTTTTTATCTTTTTTTAGCTGATGAGCTAAATCAAGAAAATATCTAATCTCTTCTTTTGAAAAATCTTTAAGTGTTAAAAAATTTCTACCATACAAATCCATTATAAATCCCCCTTTATAATTTTATTCTTAATTCTAACAAAAATAAAAGCAATAATCAACTAATTGATTATTGCAGGTTCACTATCTTCTTTTTCAAACATTTCTTTAATATTATCTTTCGACTTGATTACCAACTCTCTAATTTGTTTTAATGTTTCGTCTGTCACTAAAATATCAAAGGCTTCTTGAGCTGAAGTTGCTTCTACAGCAATTGATAGATCTAAGCGAAACAATTTCTTTTCATTATCCATTTCAAAACCTCCTTTAATGTTTTAATAAATATTGATCATACTGTACCATAAATCTTGGATGAGCTTCGATTTTCATATAAATACTATTTTCTAAATACTGAAATTCTAACACTAAACAATGCTGATGTAAATACTTAAATACTTCACCATCTTGATAAGGAATATTTAAATCATAGATTGCATAATCTTTAAAAAGGATATCGCTGATTGACTTTTCTAATACTTCTAGTCCAATACGTTCCTTAGCAGAAATAAATGCATATGGCTCTAACGGTACAATAAAGCCATATTTATTTAAATCAACTTTGTTATATGCATAAATCATCGGCGTATCCTTTATCCCTAATTCGTTTAAAACTGCATTAGTAGTATTAATATACTGCTCATAATTAGGGTTGGAAGCATCAACAACATGAATCAACAAATCGGCTTCAACTACTTCTTCTAAAGTTGAACGGAAAGCTTGAATCAAATGATGCGGTAAACGCTCAATAAAACCAACTGTATCTGTCAATAAACAGGGGTGCTGATTGATCGTAATATGCCGTGTCGCTGTTTCTAATGTTGCAAATAGCATATCTTTTTGCAATACCTGCTTATTTTTATTTAGACAAAAAGCATTCATTAAAGTACTTTTGCCGCTATTAGTATAACCGACTAAAGCAATAACCTTCATCTCATTGTCTTTTCGTCTTTTTCGTTGATTTTGACGCTGTTTAACAATATTAGCTAATTGCTTTTTAGCATTAAAGATTTGATTTGAAACCAAACGACGATCTAATTCAATTTGTTTTTCACCGCTTCCTCTGAATCCCGAACCACCCTGCTGGCTGTATAAATGTTCTTTCATGCCCGCTAGACGTGGCAATAAATATTGACCTTTAGCTATTTCAACTTGCAGTTTTGCTTCTTTGGTTTTCGCTCGAACTTCAAAAATTCGTAAAATTAGAGCAGTTCGGTCAGTTACTTCAATATCTAAAATATCTGTTAAATTTTTTACTTGTAGTGGTGATAATTCTTCGTTAAAAATCACTAGGTCAAGATTATCTAACTGTCCTTTAATTTCTTGAACCTTTCCAGTACCAATATATAATGAAGGATTAATCTTATCAAGATTTTGCACACATCTTTTTATCACTTCAATATTACATGCTTTACATAATTCCTCTAATTCAATTAATGAATTATCTAAATCATAATTCATTTCTTTATATCTAACACCGACTATTAATGCCTTCATCATTTCACCCCACTCCATTTTACCTTATCTAATCTTATATTACTAGAAGGAAAGCATATGAAAAAATTCAATTACTATTTTACTTTACTATTAGTTGCCTTTATTACACTATTTTCATTCTTTAACATGTTTCAAATTGTTTCACTCTCTAATAATGTGATTAAAATAATTATTAATAATCTATTACCTTCATTATTACCATTTATGATCCTTATTTCACTCTGTTTATCTTTAGGGTTATTAAATCTCTTTAGCTATTTAATCCAATGGATCTTTAAACCATTATTTAAATTATCACCAATCATGTCTTCTATATACTTCATCTCATTTTTTTGTGGTTATCCAACTAATGTTAAAATGATCAAAGAAGCATATGAATTAAATTATATTAATTCTCAAGAATTACAACATCTTTTATCTATTGCTTCATTTGCTTCAATTTCCTTTATTTTTGTATCATTGCATCTTGAATATCCATTGATCATATATTTTTGTCATCTAGCACCTAGTATTATTAAAGCTTTATTTTATCACCAGCATTATGAGTTTCAAAGTTTGAAGGAATCAATCATTAGACTAAAAAAGCCCCATGTCAGTTTTGTGGAAGCTTTGAAACAAAGCATTTTAAGTTCATGTTATGCTTTTATTTTCATCCTTGGTTATATGCTGGTTTTTCAATTTGTAGGATATGCTATTGGTCATATTATTAAGGACAGCTTCATTAATGCTATTATTCAGGGAGTTCTTGAGTTTAGTTCTGGAAGTCTTCAACTATTACAATTTAGTCATACCCCGCTAGTATATAGCTTAATTTGTTTTAATCTATCTTTTAGTGGTCTTAGTGTAATGATGCAAACGGATAATCTTTTAGATGGAATTGACTATAGTTTTAAGGCTTATTTCAAAGCTCGCTTATTTCATGGTCTTTGTTCATTTACCTTATGTCTATTAATTTTAACTTATCTGTTATGAGCTTATCATTTTTTTAACCATCTTATTATTTTTAATGAAATAATTTTTTCATTTATTAAAAAGAATCGTCCTCGACAAATATTTTCAGTATAATAGAAAGATGTAAAGAGGAGAATGATTATGGAAAGCAAATTTAAAATAATTATTATGGATGTTGATGGAACATTAACCAACAGTCAAAAAATTGTTACCCCAAAAACTAAAGCAGCTTTAATGAAAGCACAAGAGTTAGGTATTAAATTAATTTTAGCTTCTGGGCGTCCAACATCTGGCCTTATTGGATTAGGGCATGAATTACAAATGGATAAATATCATGGTTTATTCGTATGTTATAATGGTAGTAAAGTTGTTGACTGCCAAACAAAAGAAGAATTATTTAATCAACCATTGAGCATTGAAGAAGGCAAAGCTGTCTTAGAGCATATGAAGAAGTTCGATCGTGTACGTCCAATGATTGACAAAGGTGAATATATGTTTGTCAACAATGTTTATGATAACTATATTAATTTCAATGGTGCACCATTCAATGTTATTGAATATGAATCACGTGGTGGAAACTATAAGTTATGTGAGATTGACGATTTAGCAGCTTTTGCTGATTTTGAGATCAATAAAATCTTAACTACTAGTGATCCTGAATATCTTCAAGAACACTATCAAGAAATGATGGAACCATTTAAAGATAGTCTAAGCTGTATGTTTACCGGTCCTTTCTACTTTGAATTTACGGCTCAAGGAATTGATAAAGCTAAAGCTTTAGATACTGTTTTAAAACCAATGGGTTATAGCCAAGATGAAATGATTGCTTTTGGTGATGGTCATAATGATGCATCAATGGTTAAATATGCAGGAACAGGTGTTGCTATGGCTAATGCCGTTCAAGACTTAAAAGATATTAGTCAATATATAACTTTATCTAATGATGAAGATGGTATTGCTGAAGCATTATATAAATACATTCCAGAATTAAAAGATTAGTACGCTGAAGCGTACTTTTTCTTTTATTAATAATAATTATCAATAAGCTATTGACATATACTAACAAAAGATATACTATAATAGTAACCATTACTATTATAGAAAAGGAGGTAGCGTATGCCAAAGACAAGATACTCTAAACAGCGTGAATTGATTTACGAAAATTTAAAAGCAAGATGCGATCATCCTACTGCTGAAGCTATTTATAGTGATTTAAAAAAAGATAACCCCGGCTTAAGTTTAGGAACTGTTTATCGTAATCTTAACTTTTTAGCTGATGCTAAAATGATCAGAAAATTAGATGTTGGTCAAACAATCGTCCATTTCGACGGGGACATTAGTGATCATTATCATTTTATCTGTAATGAATGTAATCAAGTGTTTGACATCACTTACCATGATGAAAACATTAGTAATGTAGTACAAGAACATACTAAACATCATATCGAAAAAACGGATATTGTTTTTAGCGGTATATGTGAAGAATGTTTAAAAAAGAAAAATTAAAGAAAATAACGGAGGAAACTAACTATGACACTTAAAGGAACTAAAACAGCTAACAACTTAATGCATGCATTTGCGGGAGAAAGCCAAGCACGTAATCGCTATACTTACTATGCTTCAATCGCTAAAAAAGAAGGATTTGTACAAATTCAAAATATTTTCTTAGAAACAGCAAATCAAGAAAAAGAACATGCCAAAAGATTAATGAAATTAATGAATAAAGATTTAGCCGGAGAAACATTATATACTGATGGAAACTTCCCAGTATTATTAGGTACTACTGCTGAAAACTTAAAAGCAGCTGCTGCAGGAGAAAACGAAGAATATACAGATATGTATCCAAGTTTTGCTAAAACAGCTCGTGAAGAAGGATTTGAAGATATTGCTACAGTTTTAGACAGCATTGCAATTGCTGAAAAACATCATGAAGAAAGATATTTAAAATTATTAGCAGCTTTAGAAGCTGGTAATACATTTAAAAGAGAAACACCAGTTGTATGGAAATGTAATAACTGTGGATTTATTTTCGAAGGTTTAGAAGCACCAGAAAGATGTCCAGCTTGTGATCATCCTCAAGCTCACTTTGAAGTAAATACTTTCTTTTTAGGATAATTATTTAAAGCCCTTACTAGAGGGCTTTTTATTATTAATATTAAAAAACTGCTTTGAATAGTTTCTTTTGTACAGTCTAACTGCTATCTATATAAATCAACTATTTTAGTGATTAAAATATAATTGAAAACTAAATTTGATGATAGCAATTAATTCTTTTATATTTTTCATTCTTGCCACCTCCTACACTTATATAATAATCTATTTTAATAGTACAAACCATCGAACTTCATGACAATATTCTTACAATTTTGTAATATTTAATTTTATGATATAATGACTAGCGAGGTGCGACAATGAAACTAATTATCTTATGGCTCATTAATACAATTTTTGTTTTACCCTTAAAAATAATTACTATACTTTTTAAACTAATATATAAAATAATTAAAAATATTTACTTTAATAATTTAGATTTAGAATATATCAATACAATGGATGGTCATGATTTTGAGTATTTCACCAAAACATTATTAGAAAAAAACGGCTTTAAACAAGTGAATGTCAGCCAAAGCAGTAGCGATTATGGAATTGATGTCTTTGCATATAAAAACAAATATACATATGCTATACAATGTAAACGTTACAGCAAAACAGTAGGAATCAAAGCAGTTCAGGAAGCAAAAAGCGGTTGTGAATACTATCAGTGCGATATTCCAGTAGTCTTCACTAACAATACTTTTAGCAGTGCTGCAATTAATCTCGCTAAAAATACAAATGTTGAGTTATGGGATCAAGATACTCTTTATCACTATTTAAAAAAATCTAAGATTTTAACTAAATCATTACCACTTTATTATCCTCTGTTTACCTTCATTACTACCGCCATTTTATCTTATTACTATTTACAGCATCAAGACTATTTACTGATTCCTTTATTGATAAATATGTTTTTGTTTATCAGTATCATTGTTAAAATTTTGAAAGATAAAAAAAAGACTCCTATTATTTTAAAAGAGCCTGAATATACGATTCATGATTATCACGATACTATTCAATAGTATCGTTTATTATTTGCTTTTGCTTATGATAATAATAAAATAAACATAACCCTGCTAGAGTAATTACAATTATAACAATCATAATAAAACAATGCATAAAAAAGGTTTCTGGTAAAATATTGATTACCGGATCACTACGATAATCAAATACCCAATAATTGTTTCTAAATACAATTTGATGAAAAGTTATAAAAGCACTTTCAAAATCTAATGCTACAACAAAACCCAACATTGCTGGTACAATAATAGTAATCAGCCCAGTAAGCTTTAAAAAACGATATTCTTTTTCTTTAAATCGTCTAATTACTAACGGTAATGAGATCAACCCACTAACTACCATAATTACCTGGATTGCCTCAAAAATTGTTTTTACTTCTTCAAAATGAATCCTACCGTTTGTTGACATTACAAAATCTGGCAGATTCAACGTTCCCCGATAAAAGATCGACTGATATGCAATTAAAACATCGTAATTCTTTTTTATTGTTTCAACTGACATTCCACTCGTTAAATCAATTCCTAAATAATTAATATCTAAATAATACAGCTGTTTAAAAAAGACAGTGAATACTATTGCTAATGAAATAATAAATAACATTAACATCGTTGCTAAAAAAATGTCTTTTTTATTATAACTCATATAAGAAATCTTCCCCTTTTTGAACTTCAACTTTTGAAAGATTTGGATAACTTTGTTGTCTTAAAACCTCGTAAATACAAATAGCAGCACAATTTGATAGATTCAAACTTCTAACTTTATCACTCATCGGGATTCTTAAACAACGATCTAAATGCTTGGTTAAAATTTCTTTAGGTATTCCATCATGTTCATGACCAAAAAATAAATAATGTTCTTTTTTATCATCGCTAAAGTCTTGATCAGTGTAACAAAGATGTGAATAACGCGTAAAAAAATGATATTCTCCAGGATTTTTTTGTTCAAACTCTTCATAGTTTTCATAAACATACAAATTTAGATCTTTAACATAATCTAATCCCGCACGTTTCATTTTTTTATCATCTAATTCAAAACTCATTGGTTTAATAATGTGTAAACTAGTGTTAGTAGCGACACACGTTCTCATAATATTCCCTGTATTTTGGGGAATGGCTGGATGAACTAATACGATATGATTCATTTATAATATCTCCTTTAAAATCGTATATAATTTTTTTAAAGCTTTAGCTCGATGTGAGTATTTATTTTTTTCCTCCATTGACATCATTGCCGAAGTCATCTGACATGGCGGAAAATAGAAAATTGGATCGTATCCAAACCCATTAGCTCCTTCAATTTTATCATTGATCAAGCCTTCCATCGTTTCTTCAATTAAAATTGGTTCTTGACCAGGTATAACTAAAGCCAGCGCACAAACAAAGCGAGCAGTACGCTCTTTATCTTTAAGCGCATCAATTATGTATTGATTTTTAATATTATAACTAGTATCTGCACCTAAAAAACGTGCTGAATAAATTCCTGGTTGTTTGTCTAAAGCATCAACTTCTAGACCACTATCGTCCGCTAAGACCGGCTTGTTAACAATATTTGCAATTGTTTGAGCTTTAATCAGTGCATTCTCTTTAAATGTTGTTCCTGTTTCTTCAATTTCCAATTCTTGCTCTAAAACATCTTTCATCGATAATACTTCAATATCAATATCTTTAAGCATTGCTTTAATTTCTTTGATTTTTCCTTGATTAGTTGAAGCAACAATTATTTCTTTCATTATTTTACCTCGATTCCTAGTACTTTTTTTACTTCATTAATTGGCATTTCTTGACCTGTCCATATTTTAAATGATTCAACTCCTTGATAAAGCAGCATCAATTCACCATTCATCGTTGCACAACCCGCTTCTTTTGCTAATCGCAGCATTTTTGTAACTGCAGGCTGATAAATAATATCAGCTACTTTTAAATCTGGTTTAAAATAAGAAGCATCTGGTACTACTGATCGTTCTAACATCGGTTCCATACCGACACCAGTAGTATTGATAAAAAGATAACTGCTGTGCATATCTTTTTTCAAACTTTCTAAATCACTTAAAGATTTTAAGGTAATCGTACAACCTGTTTCAATAATTGTATTATTGATTATCTCCTGAAACTCTGTACGCATAGTTCGGTTATAAACGATTATTTCTTTTACCCCATCTAAAGCAAGCTGTACCATAATTGCAGTTGACGCACCGCCGGCTCCGACCATAGTTATCTTTTTGTCTTTAATCAACCATCCTTGCTCTTCAAGACTTCTAGTAAAGCCAATTCCATCGGTAATCGTACCATAATATTTTCCATCTTTAAAAGTAATTGTGTTCACTGCATTACATAATCTTGAAGCTGTTGATATTTCATCAAGGTACGGAATAATATTTTGTTTATGAGGCATTGAAACATTAGCTCCTCTAACTTTCATCGCCTTAAACCCAGCAATCGTATCTTTTAATTCCTCACTCTTTATATCAAATGCTAAATAAACACTATCAAGGCCTAATTGTTCAAAGGCTGTATTATGCATCGCTGGTGATTTAGAATGATGTGCAGGACTAGCGATAAAAGCATATAAACTTGTTGTTGCACTAATTTGTGATTTCATGATCTCCCTCCATTTTTTAAAAGTATTATAGCATGGATGACAGAAAGTTTGCAGTTTTTGAAAAAAATATATATTATTTTTATAATAGCCTATAATGGAGATATAGATACGGAGGACTATGAAATGATAAAAAAATTAATTGTTAATGCTGACGATTTTGGTATGACCGAAGGAAATTCAATTGGTATTTTAATGGCACATGCTGATGGAATTCTTACATCAACTACATGTATGATGAATATGCCATTTGCTAAATTTGCTTTAGATCAAGCTAAAAATTATCCAGATTTAGGTGTTGGGATCCACTTAGTCTTAACAGTTGGGAGACCATTAGTAGATGGTGCTAAAAGTTATACTGATAAAGATGGTAACTTTATTCGTCCAAAAGACTATCCAGATCATCAACCCCATGCTGATCCTGAAGAATTATACACAGAGTGGAAAGCTCAAATAGAGAAATTCATTGAAATAGCTGGTAAAAAACCAACTCATATTGACTCTCATCACCATGTTCATCTATTACCGCAACATCAAGAAGTGGTAATTAAATTAGCAAGAGAATATGATCTACCGATCAGACAACGGGACCAAATCATTGATAATTATGAATATGTACGTTGTAATGATCAAATGTATGATGATTTGATCACTTATGATTTTATGTCTAATTCAATGAAAGTTGATGAAGAAACTTTAGAATATATGTGTCATCCTGCATATGTTGATCAACGTTTATACGATATGACTAGTTATTGCTTACCACGAATGAAAGAATTGGCATTATTACGTAGTGAAGAAATGAAAAACTTTATTAAGGATAATAACATTCAATTAATTAACTATAGTGATTTAAAAAAGATATAAATGGATTTAAAAATAAAAATTAATTATTATATAAAAGGCTGTAAAACAGTCTTTTATTTTTTATATAGATTAAAAGGATCTC
>ENA-OWNX01000037-OWNX01000037.1-gut-metagenome-genome-assembly--contig:-NODE-37-length-111668-cov-12.048275_pt1 | contig 111668 bp, 89 predicted proteins | sample MGYA00248250_ERZ651778 | MGnify/ENA primary metagenome ERZ651778 (study PRJEB26908, sample SAMEA4031702) | gut metagenome | biome: gut; feature: normal infant; material: stool | place: China | collected...
GTTACCGCCAAACAGTTAAATTAAGCGACTTCGTGTCGCACCCACATATACGCATCAAAGGTATTCTCTGTCACATATCGGAAAATCTTGACTTTTTTATTTTGATTACCCTGCCGCAAAATTCTACCCTCCTGTTGTTCCAGATCTGCGGGCTTCCAGGGGCAATCTAAATGATGAAGGGCAATCAGGCGATCTTGAATGTTCGTCCCAGCTCCTAATTTTGGGGTAGAACCCAGTAAAACTCTGACCTGACCGGAACGCACTTTTGCAAAAAGTTCTACCTTTTTTGTTTCCGTTCCCGCTTCATGAATAAACACAATTTCCTCTTTGGGTATCCCTTTTGTTACCAGTTTTTCCCGAATATCATCATATACATTAAAAGAACCATCATTTTTTGGTGTTGATAAATCACAGAAAATAAGCTGTGTGGAAAGCTGCTCCTTTGTTTCTTTCCAAATAGAAAAGGTATTTTCCACACAACGGTTAATCTTACTGTCTTCATAATCTGGAAGCATGTCATTGATAAGACGCTGATCCAATGCACATTTTCGTCCATCGTTGGTGATTTTAAGCATATTATCAACGGAAGCGTCCACACCTCCACTTCTGACAATTTCCGCACGTTCCCCAAACGCTGCCACTAATTCCTGCTGTTCTTCACTTGGCTTTAACACTTCATTGATATATTCTGCTTCCGGCACGGGTAAATGCAGCATATCTGCAGTCTGAATATCCGCACTTTCTTTAAAAAGAGAGATCAACTCCGGAAGATTAAAAAAGCGGGCAAACCGTGTTTTTGCACGATAGCCCGTTCCTTCCGGTGACAACTCTACTGCTGTTACCGTTTCCCCAAAAGTTGCTGCCCAAGAATCAAAATGTCCCAACTGCAACTTTTGCAAAGTATCATATTGTAAATACCGCATAATGGTATATAGTTCCGTCATACTATTCGAAACGGGAGTTCCTGTGGCAAAAGTAACACCCTTTCCTCCCGTCAGTTCGTCCATATATCTGCACTTCATAAACATATCTGAACTTTTCTGTGCGTCAGTCTGTGCAATTCCTGCAATATTCCGCATTTTTGTATAAAGGAACAAATTTTTATAAAAGTGACTCTCATCTACAAACAGTCTGTCTACCCCTAACTGCTCAAAGGTCACTACATCATCTTTTCGGGTATCATCGTTTAATTTTTCCAGTCTTTTCTCCAGACCTTTTCTCGTTCTTTCCATCTGTTTTATGGTATAACGTGGGCTGTCATCACTTTGTGCTTCTTCGATTGCCAGCATAATTTCTTCTATCTGCTGTTCAATCATTGCTATCTGACGCTCTTTTGACAGTGGGATACGCTCAAACTGGCTGTGTCCAATGATAATTGCATCGTAATCTCCTGTGGCAATCCGAGAACAAAATTTCTTTCGGTTCGCTGGCTCAAAATCCTTCTTTGTAGATACCAGCACATTGGCTCCCGGATATAACCGGAGGAAATCACTTCCCCATTGTTCTGTCAGATGATTCGGTACAACATAAAGATTTTTCTGAGAAAGACCAAGCCGCTTACTTTCCATTCCCGCTGCGATCATCTGGAAGGTTTTTCCAGCCCCTACGCAGTGTGCCAGCAATGTATTTCCTCCATACAATACATGAGCTACTGCATTTTTCTGATGTGGCATCAGCGTGATTTCCGGTGTCATTCCTACAAATTGAATATGACTTCCATCATATTCTCTGGGACGGATACTGTTAAAAATCTCATTATATTTCTTACACAAGGCTTCCCTTCGGTCTATATCACGAAAAATCCATTCTTTAAAGGCTTCTTTAATCATATCCTGCTTTTGCTGCGCCAGCATGGTTTCTTTCTTATTTAATACCCTGTGTTCTCCGTCAGCGTCCTGTATGGTATCATAAATCTTCGTATCCCGCAGATTTAACGCATCTTCCAGCAAACGATAGGCATTTGCACGGGCTGTTCCATAAGTAGCAGTTACCCTCGTATTCCCATACGTATCCAACGATTTCCCTGAAATATTCCATTGTCCGTTTACCGGGGCATATTTTACTTCAATCCGACTTCCAAGATAATAGTCTGGTGTCTGAAATAGTTCTCCCATAAACTCAGTAATATAATCTGCGTCCACCCACGTTGCACCAAGTCGGATTTCAATTTCTGAAGCTTCTAATTCTTTGGGCTGCACTTTTTCAAGTGCCTGCACATTCACCTGATAGCGATCCTGATTTTCAGCAAATTGTTTTGCCACTTCCAGCTTTACCCGGACATTCCCTGATAAATATTCATCTGAAGTTTCCCACTTTTCCGTTAATGGATTTTGAAAAATAACCCCTGTTAATTCTTCAATAATCTCTGTCTCCGGCTTTCCTGTCAGTTCTGTCATAAAGGGCAAGTCTATTTTGGCACGTTCTGCCAAAGACAAGGCAAGCGCTTCGCTTGCAGTGTCCACACGCTCTACTGGTTCTGCTTTTCGGATTGTACGCTTATGAAAAATATCTGCTTTTCTTTTTAACTGCCCTTCTTCGTCTAAAAATTCCAGAGAAGCAAGCAGACAATAACTGCTGTCCTGTGAAAAAGCCCGACGGTTTGCAGTGCTGTTGAGCAGTCCATATTTCTCTGTAAAAGTATCATAGGTTTGATTTAATTCCTTTTGAAGATTCTTGATTTCCTCCTCACTGGCATCTTCCATCTGGCTGTCAATCAACTTTCTGGTAATATCCCGAATTTCTATCATGCCTAAGACACGTTCTGTTGTCACAGCAGGTAAATCCATACGGTTCATTCTGGAATTTTCCCGATAGTACACCTGTTTTCCAACCTTTGCAAAACTAAAATTCTTCACGGACGGATCAGCCAAAATGGAGTCTTCTGTTTCATTTAAGTCCAATTCGTCAAATTCCCTGACTGTAATCTGCCCTTGAATAAAAGGAATAACCTCTTTTAACTGTTCTTCCAAAGAATTTTGTTTTCTCGGCTTTACTGTAACTTCCATTCTTCCATACTGATTACTTTCAGGTACAAAGTCCCCCAACACCATTTCCGGATGTTCTACAAAATAAGAATTGATTTTATATCCCTCTTCTGTTTCTCCCACTTCCACCCAAGAAGGCTTCTGCAGCACTGCCCGATCCCGTTTTTGGAAAAATAAAATATCGGATACCACATCTGTTCCGGCATTTTTGCGAAACGCATTTTCCGGCAAACGGATTGCACCTAATAAGTCTGCTTTCTCAGCAAACTGCAATCGCACTTTTTCACTCTCTTTATCCATCGTCCTGCTGGAAGTGATCACTGCTACTACACCTCCGGGACGTATCAAATCTAAGGACTTTGCAATAAAATAGTCATGAATCATCAGAGAATACTCATCATATTTTCGGTCTGATACCTGATAATTTCCAAATGGCACATTGCCAATCACACAATCAAAAAAACTTTCCGGATATTCTGTTTTTTCAAATCCCTTTACCTCTATTCGGTTCTTTTGATAAAGCTGACCTGCAATCTTTCCAGAAATCGGATCTAATTCTACGCCATACATCTGAATGTTCTGCATACTCTCCGGCACAAGCCCCATAAAGTTTCCCACACCACAGGAAGGCTCCAGTACATTTCCCGTAGATAATCCCATATTTTCTAAAATCTGATACATGGCTTTGATCACCGTAGGCGGTGTATAAAAAGCATTCAACGTAGAAGATCGTGCCTCTTTATATTCACTTTCACTCAACAAACCTTTTAGTTCCTGATATTCCTGACTCCACTCTTCTTTTCTGTCATCAAATGCCGCTGAAAGACCACCCCAGCCAACATATTTGGATAGAATTTCCTGTTCTTCCGGTGTTGCCAAACGGTTTTCTGCTTCCAGCTTTTTTAATAAAGAAATTGCCCCTATATTTCCACGAAATTTTTCTTTTGGACTTCCAACTCCCAACGCATCGTCTGTAATCCGAAAGTTATTCCGTTCTTCTGCGTGTTCTTTCTGCTGTGGAATGGTATCTTCTTTTGTTTGATTTCGTTTTTGTGGAACAGCCGTTATAATTTCTCCATCTGTACCTATCACATCTATCGTATCGGCAACTTCGTTATCAGGCTGTGATAAGTTTGGTTCTTCCAATTTTTCCATACCAAATGGCTCTTCCTGTATAAAATCAAACAGGGATAATTGTTGATTTCCACTCTCAATAGATATTTCTTTTTGCCGCTCTGGAAACAGCGTATACGTCCCTTCTATATACTGATGAAGAATTGCAAGGGTTTCCACACGCTTTTCATAATTCTCAAATTCTAAAGGTAAGGCTGCAAGGGCTTCGTCCATTTTTTTAACCAGTTCTTCCGCTGTTTCTTCCTGCTCCAGCAGAAGCGGTAACTCCCGTCTTGCTTCTTCCCCTAAAAAACTGTCTGGAAATGGGTGCTCAATCTCCTCTGGCAGCCGATAATAAAAAGAAATAATACGCTTTGCCAGTTGTTCTCTCTCATAAGAGGGCATTCTTGTATAGTCTGCCGCTTTTAAATAAAAATCCTGATCAATCAAAAACTCAATACGCTTTGCCACCTGTGTCCATTTCAAAAATACTGTAGCCTCCGGGTGGCTATAAGAACCTCTTTCCAGCTTTAATCCTTTGCTATCGTAATCCGCATGAGAGTGATCTGCACTGGAAAGGGCATGACTTCTTCCGCCAATTCCATAACTTTCCTTTACAAAATCCACTTTCTCTCTTTCACTTTTACCCTGAATAAAAAAAGCATAGGTACTAAGTCTTCCGTCACGATAAGAACCGCCACCAACCAAAAACGCATCAATCTCATCTTGTGTGATAAAAATGGGATGTTCCTCCCAAGCAAACCCTTCTCTTGCCTGATAAGGAACTGCCTCTTTTGCAAATTTCTGAAACTGTTCTAACACTTTGTCCGGACGATAAAAATGAAAGCGCATGATTTCTTTATCCTCTTGGTAATACTCTGCCAGTGCTTCCAATCGCTCATTCAAATCTGCCAAATACCCCGGCTGCTCCAGTAATGCACAGACCTTTTCTGTGACCGTCGGAAAGGTATTGTGGAATACTTCTGTATCTTCAAATACCAGTTCTGCAACGCCCTCTGCCATATCCCGTTCCATATAGATTAAAGCGTCTGCATGTTCTTTCAGCGCATTTTCTCTCGCAGCATCTAAGACAACCTGTGGTGCATACTCCCCCTGTCTGAGCAACTGGTGTATTCTTCCACTGACTTCCTCCCAAGATAAGAATGCTTTATCTAATACATGATCACGTACCGTATGCCCCACTGCAATCTGCATACCTAATTCATCATACCAGACAGCATACTCCCTTCCTGAAATCTGTAAACCGATACCACCTTTTCCATATTCTTTTTGGACAAATTCTGTATACGCTTCTTCTGGCTGTTCAATCATAAAATTATAGATGAGCCGTAAATGACTTCCTTTCCGGTTTCCTCCATAGCGCAATACTTCATCTACAACTTCTGCCGGAATTGTCACTTCTTTTGCATAAAGAGCAGCCTGTCTTTCTTCAATTTCACGAATCTGTTTTTCTACGGGAGGTAATTGGGGCAAAGAAAGAGCAGAGGCAATTTCTTCCTCTGCTCCATCCAAATCCTGTTCTGTTTGTTCCTCGCTTAATTGTATACCAATTCCGTCAAAACGCTCTCCTCTGCCATCTGTTGGAGATTGTTCATGTGTGCCACCCACTTCATCTGATCTTCCTCCTTGTCCGGAGCCGGATATTGAATAAGAAGCCCATTCATCAGAACTTCCATTCTCTCCTGTGCTGCTTTCTCGATTTCCATCAGATGTTTCTCCAATTTTCCTGTCAGCAACATGCTCTGATACCAGTTCTTCCGGTTTTCCTTCAGGAATGTTTTCCGAAGCATTCCGTACTTCCCGATGTTCACTGGTTCGTTTTCTATTGTCAGGTTCGGAAACAGGTAATCCCCTTTGCGGTAGTATGTCAGTTCCATTCTCATTTCCTCCATTTTCCTTACTTTCTCGCATTAACGTGTTAAACTCATTATAATGTGTCTGAGAAGAATTTTCAACCCTTTTTTGAGATTTTTCCTTTTGTTCTTCCCAGTCCATTCTCCATACTGTCCGCCCAATATCCCGAAGAATCGGTTCTACAATCTGATTGGTTGCATTTCCTAAAAATGGAAGGACTGACATCGAACGAAAATCTGTAATTGCAGTAAAATCCCCTTCTTCCAAAACGTCCATAGGATCAAGACCACAGCGACGTGACAAAGAATAAAAGATACTGTTTTGCAGCAACTCCCGAAACTCTGTCTGTATGGTCTGTTCGTCCAAATCTTCTAAAAAAGTGCCTTCTACTTCATATTCCAGACCTTCCATTGCTTCTTCCAGATTTTCCTCTGTCATATCTCGTGCAATTTTCCAAAGTGCCGACGTAAGGGCAACAGTATCTTCTCCTGTCAGACCATATACCTCAGACAAATGATCCAAAAGCAGCTCTTTTTGATGTTCCTTCAACTGCCATAAATACGGTGTTTTTCCACCCTGCACTTTATGTGTATCGGAAACATCAAATACATACCGTAGTCTTTTTTTCGGGTATCTGTCATCAATTAAAGCAATCCCTTTTGCTCCCCGGTTTACCCACCGTTTCATTTTGTGATTCCAAATTTCCAGCTCTGCACAGGCAGTTGCCCCCGGACGCTGTGCATGAATTAAAAGTGTATCAGAAAAAGAGTAACGGTACAGTTGTGATGCAGTATCCAGATAATGCAGCCAATCTCTTGGAGAACTGCTGATTTTTTCCGCTTCATATTGAACAAGCCCCAAAATCTCATAGAGTTTTCCCATGAACAATCCCTCCTCTTCTTTCTATTTTCTTTTTGGAAATTCCATTTTAAAACTTGCCCTGTCGCCTTGCAGTTCCAGCAATAAATCTGCTGTAAACTTCTTTCCCGTCCTTTGGGAATAAAAATCAGTCACACGGGTTTTCCCATGCTCTAAAAGTTCCTTTGCCATTTTCTGATCCAACGTCTTTTTCATTCCAACGAGATAACGGCTCTCTTTCCAAAGGGCAAAATTGCAATCATGGGAAGAACAATAAAAATTCTTTTTCCCTTCATACACCGGACTTCCACATACCGGACATTTCCCGATACTTTCTTTTTCGTAAAAACGGTATCGTTCCTCTTTTGGAATTTCCCCACAACCTGTAATCAATTTCTGGACAAATTCCGTAATGTCCTCCATAAATGTTTCACTGGTAACCTCCCCTCTCTCCATACGAAGTAATTCATTCTCCCATTCTGCTGTTAAAACCGCTGATTTTAATTCTTCTGGCAATACAGAAATCAATGCAATTCCTTCTTTCGTAGGAAGAAGCTGTTTCCCCTTTCTTACGGCATATCCGGAAGACACTAATTTCTCAATAATGCCCGCTCTTGTTGCAGGAGTTCCTAATCCTTTCTTCTCGGTTTCCACATCAAAAGAATGATTTCCGGCTGTTTCCATTGCAGAAAGCAGAGTATCTTCAGAATACGGTTTTGGCGGTGCTGTAAAACGCTTTCTCTTTTCCGGTGTCCTTCCTGCTATTTCCATTCCATCTGAAATATTTTCCGGAATAGAAACCTTTTCTTCTTTTTCTCCCATTTCTTCTGTTTTTCTCACATTTTCCTGAAACGCTTTCAAAATTTTTTGAAAGCCCGGTTCCACCACCCTCTTCCCTTTTGTTGCAAAAAGGTGTTCTGCACATTCTGCCGATACTTCTGTTTCTTCAAAAACCGCCGCTTCTGAAACTGCCTGTGCTAATCTCTGTCCAATCAGATAGAAAATATCCTTCTGTTTTTTCGATAAAGTCCCTATATCCTGTTTCCATGCTTCTTTTGTTGGAAGGAGCGCATGATGATCGGAAACCTTCTGGTTATTGATGATTGCCCCTACATTTCTCCCTATCAGTTCCCCGCTACAAAAAGGAAGCATATCTGAAAGAATATCCAAAAGTTCCAGTACAGACTGTTCCATATCTTCTGTAATATACTGGCTGTCTGTTCTGGGATACGTTACCCATTTTTCTTCATACAGTTTCTGCAGCTCTGTCAATGTTTCCTGTGCCGTATATCCAAAAAATCGGTTTGCTTCTCTTTGCAGCGTAGTAAGATCATATAGCTTTGGCGGATTTGTTTTTTTCTGTTTACGTTCCACTTTTAAAATGTGAATGGGGTTTCCTTCGCACATTGTTACCAGTGCATCTGCCTCTTCTTCTTTTTTTATTTTTTCTGATGTAACAAAAAAATCAAGCACTGGAAGTTCCACCTGATAATAGGCTTCTTTCTCAAAATTTTCCACCTTCTTCTGACGTTCCACTAACATAGCAAGGGTGGGCGTCTGTACCCTTCCTACGACCATTCTCTTATAATAAGTAGTTGTAAATGCTCTGGTGGCATTCATACCAACAAGCCAGTCCGCTTTTGCTCTGCAAACAGCAGCTTCGCACAGTCTTTCATACGCTTTTCCATCTTTTAAATTGGAAAAGCCACTACAAATTGCCTGTTCTTCCATAGAGCTGATCCATAACCTTTTTACCGGAAGGCTGCTTTTCGATAAGTCATACACTCTTTTAAAAATCAGTTCCCCTTCTCGCCCTGCATCACAGGCATTTACGATATATTCCAAATCTTTTCGGTTTAACAGTTCTTTTAATACATCAAACTGCTCTTTTTTGTCTTTGGCAATCCGTAATTCCCATGTCTTTGGAAGAATGGGAAGGTCTGCAAACTCCCATTTCTTATACCTTTCATCATATACTTCCGGGGCTGCATACTCTGCCAAATGTCCCAGACACCAGCTTACAATACAGTCCTCTCCTTCCAGATAACCGTCCTCTCTTTTCTTTGCCCCTAATACTTCTGCCAATGCCTGTGCAACACTGGGCTTTTCTCCTAATACTAAAAACATATTGTTCCTCTCCTTTTCAAAAAGGACAGCCTTTTCATAAGCTGTCCCTGTTTTGTTCTATTCTTCTGTTTCTTCTGCGTCCTCTGTATCTTCATCTTCATTGATATACGGACCGTTATAAAATTCTAAATCTTCATCTTCGGCATCTGTTTCTGCCTTTTTCGGTTTTGCCACCTTAAAATAGTAATAGGCTCCAGCGCCGCCTGCCGCAAGTAAACCTATTGCAAGCAGTACACCCGTCTGATTTTCTGCCTTATCTGCTTTTTTCTCCGGCTTTTCTGCCTCCGGTTTTTTCTCTGTTTCCGGAATGACCACCGACGGGGTTTCTGTTTGCGGCTTCTTTTCTGGAACAAATTCTGCCAGATCATTTTCATCTACCATAGAAAGCATATATACATTTTCGGTAGAACTGGATCGGTCTAAAACAAGAAAAAAAGTATTCCCGTTCTTTGTCTGAACTGTCAAAAACTGCTTTGTGCTGTCATTATTCTTATCGTCCAGAATCTGCCCATTCCCCGGAACAGAAAACGGTGTTCCTTCTTCCGTCTGCCCCTCCTGTGGCGCTGGTGTCTGCTCTGGTATCGGAGTAGGCGTTTCCGTTCCCTGCCCTGGCGGTGTTCCTTCCCCTGTATATGCAAATGCTGTCGCACCGGTACTACAAACAATTCCCATACTTACGATACAAGCTGCCAGCCATTTTTTAAACTTTACTTTCACGATTTATTTCCTCCTTTGTTTCCTCTTTTTCTGAAAAATCACTTTTACGTGGATTTTCGTAATTATTCCCGGTAAACTGAAACTCTCCTTTCTGCAGTTTTTCCAAAACCTGCAAAAGCTCCCGACTCTCAAGGTTCATGGAACGGATACTCTTTAAAATTTCTGTATCTTCCAACTGTTTCTTCTGGATCAGCAGCATTTTCAAATGTTCCTGCCATTGTGTAATCTTTGTTTCTGTTTTTTCAATTTCATCTAACACTTTTTGTAACTTCTTATTCAATATCCTGCCTCCATCTCTTTTTAAGGAAGTCTGCCAAATGCCATAAAATGTTGCTGCCAGTATGGGGTACTGATATTTGCATACTGAATGGGATCACCACAGTGGATCATCACTTGATTTCCTACATAAATCCCCACATGGCTTGCTCCCGGCGTATCATACGTGCCTTGAAAGAAAATTAAATCTCCCGGCTTTGCCTGTTCCGGCGGAACATAAGCACAACAGGAACGTAACCCGTCAGCAGTCTGTCGTCCCACATTCCAGCCATTGCCACAATTATTGATTACCCATGATACAAATCCGGAACAATCAAAACTGGTGCTTGGAGATGCACCGCCCCATACATAGGGATAACCCAAATATTTTTCTGCTTCCCGGATCATATTGGCAAAGCGTTCATCCGTCAAAGCCTCCGGTGGAATTTCATACCCAAAACCGCCATTTCCTCCACCCATTGGAATGGTATTTTTATCAAAGAGATAGTCCCGATTTCCATAAGTGGTATTATAAATGTCATAGCGTTTTTCTTCATTTTCGTCCATGCGGCTGCGAAGGACAGCGTCCAAGCCTTTATTTGTCAAGGTAATGTCCATACGGTTTACTTCCTGTGTTGTTGTAACTTCAATCTCATTTTTTCCATTACTGTCCGCAATAAAAGCCTCCCAAGTCTGATGTCCATGTGCAGAAGCCGCCGCATGATTATCATAATAAACATCAAACTGAACTCCATAACGGGCAAATGCTCCCGTATCTTCCACTGTATACTCCACACCATTCATGACAACCTTTGTTCCAATGGGTACAAACGGATTATTGGCATCTACTGCAATGGTATGATTTGCTTTTGGATAGACACCGCTTGCTGTCGGACCGCCTGACCAGCTTCCGCAGCAAATAGAACAGTTACAATATCCACTGGTTACAACCTTTCCAAGAGATTCTCCTACTTTTACTTTCTTTGTTTCTGTTACAACCTCTTTGGTTGCTTCTGTCGTTAAATAGTATTGCTGTTGAAAAATTTCTTCTATTTCTCCTGCCACCTGTTCATAAGTAAAGTCCCCATATAAGGCTGTAAAATAAGAAATCAGGTGATACGGATTGTGTGAAATCTCGTCCACCTGATAGCGGTATTCCTCGTAGCCCTCATGTCGGGCTTCCATACTGTTAATCTGTTGATTCAACTCTGCTTCTAATTTGGAGTAAGCAGCTTCTACGGCATAAATATCTTCATCATCACTGGCATAGGTTGTCCCTACAACTGTCGAAACAGTCCCTTGAAATACCGCACTGCAACTGGACATTCCCACACCTATCATCAGGACAAATAGAAGAATCGCAATCACAATTCCAAAAAATCCCTTATGTGTCTTAAAAAAGGAAGTTACAATACTCTTCGCTTTTTCTAAAAAAGTCTGCGCTGTCTTTGCTGCCTCCGCAGTTGTCTTTTCTCCCTGCTGTGCTGCCTGCCTTGCTTTTTTATAACGCTGTTTTTGCCAGAAACGGTTTAACAGATGTTTTCTCTCCTGTGCCTGTTTTCCTGCTCTCTCTGTTTTTATATCGTCTGCAGTTCCCTGCACAGAATCAAAATGCAAAGAATTCTTTACGGATTCTTCCTCTTTGTATCGTCCTTTATGATATTGTGCCTGTCGTCTTGATTTTTTTACGGTATAACGTAAGGCTTTTTCACTTAATATTCCGGATTGCGTTGCCCCTTCTGTTGCTACATTTTCATCTGTTTCCTGTGTTTGCAGAGAGTTTTCAACGGTACTGGCTGTTATAGAAATTCCTTTTTTTGCAATTCCCATTCCTGCACCACGGATCATGCCGTTTCCCTCATCAGAAAAAGAAAGTTTCTTTTGGGAACGTCCTGCTTCTTCTTGCAATCGCTTCTGCTTTTGTTTCTTCTCCCGCATATTTTCTAAAGAGTTATCCTGCGGTTTCCTTCCCTTTTCCTCTTCTGAATTGACCGCATTTTCTCCCTCTGTTTTTCTCTTACGGGCATGTTCCTGCACCAGCTTTTTCTTACGGCTGTCCCGTTGTAAACTCTCGCTCTCGAAAGATTGGTTCTTTGCTTTTACCCGAAGATTTCCCATACGGAGAGAATGTTCTGATATTTCTTCCTTTCCATTCTCTCCTTCCAATTTCTCCTCCGGCTCTGAAATAGTGACAGGTTCTCTAGTAAACTTTCCATCTATGCCTTCTTCTCTATGGCTTGCAAATCTTCTCAACGTGTTTTGCTTCTTTTTTCTTTGTCCGGCTGAAACTTTCTGCTTTTCTTTCTCTGCAGGCACGTTTTCTTTATCCGCCATATTTTTTTCCAATAGTACCTTTTCAATCGGTCTATCTCGTGCCAGCCCCTTTCCTTCCTGTCTGATCTTTGTTTTTTCCTCACATTCTATCTCTCGGACTGGCTTTTCTCTTGCCTGATATTTATGTTCCTGCATCGTATATCACTTCCTTTTTCTCTGCCATATCCTAATCACCTTTTCCTGCGTGTTTTTCCAAATCCGAAGGTCTGGTTGTCATAAGCGAATACAAGCGCAGATTATGATTAAAACGGTCTTTAAAAGGAATGATGACATTTCCATAAAAAATCAATCCTTCTCCTTCCCCGCTATTTGTCACATAGGAAAGCTGATGCGGAGAAATATTCAGTTGCTTTGCTAAAATCTGTCTATCTCCCGCCGCCTGATTCAGCATATAAATAAAATCAGAGTTTTCAAAAATATTTTCAATTTCACGGCTGGCAAGAAGGTCTTTAATATTCTGCGTAATTCCTGTTGGTATCTGTTTGTGATTAACGGACAGTTTTTTATCTGTCCCTCCGGAGTTTTCACTCATTTTCATCGGAATGTCCTTTCATTCCCGGCATAGCATATCTTTTTGTCCTGTGTTTTTACACAAGCCGAAACGACAGCGGAGCCTCGTGGAGCCATTATATTCCCAAACATCACAGAATGGGGTTCAGACTCTATGCGTTGCGTGTGTTTCAAATATTATTCTGAAACTTCCACTCGGATTAGGGTTGCAACCCCCTTCCCGTTTTCTTCTCCACTTATACTCTTAATTGTTTCCTTCGGCTTCAATTAAGACGGCATACACAATACTCCTTTGCAATATTTTAAGTATTATGTTTTGTTTACCTCCCCATTTACGGAATCGCTTCCAGATTTCTACGGAATAAGCTGCAGTCTGTTCTTCTTTCAAAAGCAAATGGAACTCGTCTATATAATATCGGGTAGACTTATGGGCTACACGGTTTACGGTGACACGGTTCCACACCTGATCCTGCACAATCAGCATTCCTAACTTCTTTAACTGCTTTCCCAAATCCTTAATATCGAAACAAACGATGCGATTATTCAGTTCTACGTTGGTATGATGATTGAATACATTCAGGGAGCCATTGACATAAATTTCAAGCGCTGTGGCAATCCTCTGTGCCTGTACTTCTTCCTGTTTTCTCAAGCAGTCATATAAATCTCCAAGTACCGGCATATTTTCCGGTATTGGATTTTCAAAATACTTCTGGTATACCAGTGGCAGACAACGGTCTATCACTGATTTTTCCTCTGCTTCAATTCCATTCCTGGAACCCATGATCAGCTCACAAAGAGATAAGATAAAATCACTCTTAAACCCAAGAGGATTGTCATCATCTGAATAATCCAGATTGATGTCCATCGGATTGATATAATCGTGGCTTGTCGGGGAAATATGAATTACCTGTCCCCCCAGTGCATGTACCAGCGGATAATATTCTCCTTCCGGATCTCCGATAATAATATCGTCTTGTGTTGCAAAAAACACATTGGCAATCTCTCTCTTTGCCGCAAAAGATTTTCCTGAATTATGTACCACTACACCACAAGATAAAAGAAAATTCTGATAGCCTTCTACGGAAATATCATAAACAGGAACTGCTTCCTCTAAACTCAGGAAACGGACTGCCTTCACTTCATGTTCCGGTATAAACTTTGCCCCTACTTTCAAGTTACAGGCTTCCACATATCCTGCCGACTGCGTAAGAAACCAGTGCTCCGGAGTACAGCGTACTGTTTCTCCATTTTCCAGTTCTACCTCTACCAATTCCGTAACTTCTTTCGTGCAGCGCACGTCATATCCTCTGGCTTTTACAAGCTCCTGCTTCTGGAAATCAAAACTATTGACAAGAACTTCTTCTTTCTTCGCCAGCAATTCTAAAAAGCTGACTTTTCTTCCATCTGGTAAAAGCAGTTTTGTTTCCCCGGTAAAACACCCCGGTGTACCAAGAATCAGACCATTTGGATTTTTTAACTTCTTCCTGTCTACCATAATCATGTTATTGGATAACGCATTTAAGCCATAATATAGGGATTCTCCTCCCATAAATAACTCCTGCGTGGTAAAAGGCACAAAAATAGCAGTAGATGTGGTGGTCAATGCCCGTTTAATCGGAATCATATTCATTCCCAACGGAATACTGCTCATCAATCCCTGCTCCTGCATATAATCCAGACGTCGTAAAGAACAATTATATTTCTGTGCAATTCCGGCAGTCTGAAATACTGCATTATCCAATTCCTGCTTTGTTTTTGCTGTATTCAGAAAAAGAACTGTTACCAAAAACATTCGCTCATTTCTGGACTGTAAATCTTCCAGCAGCCGCTTGGCTTCTCCTCCGTATGTATTTAAGTCAGAAGGTATGATGTCTATATCGTATCCTGCACGTACTGCTTTCTTCTGTTCCTCAATTTTCATACGGTTAATATCTGTCACCTTATTTTTTACCAGTTTAATGGCTTTCATCTGATCTATGGACTGGATATGAAGATTTACAATCAGGTTTCTGTTCATATCCAAAAATTCTGCCAGCATTTTATCTGTCAACTCCGGTGCTAAAATCTGAAGATAAGACGCTGCACCTATGGTATTTCCCATCTGAAAGGTTTTCCCTTCTTTAAAAACAAAACTGGTAGGCGCTACAAAATCCTTTGTTCCCATACCGGAACGTAAGATCCTGTCATAAGAAAACTGAAATGGTACTTTTTCTTCCGGATTAAAAGTTTCATAGAGGATTTGCAGCCTTTCTTGTCCATTCAATGGATATGCAGACACACCAAGAACCTTAAAATTATTTAAAATATCGGCTTCAATACGCTCCAGTTTTGGTTTTGCTTCCCGGATATTCTCTGCTTCAATTCCGAAAGTAATATACTTTGTCCGTACCAGACCATTATTCCCTTTTGCAAGCTGATCCCTTAACATTTGTGCATACTCCATACGCACATCATCAAAAGCATCATTCTGTGGCTGAATTTGTATTACGGATTCAAATTCCTTCATATTACTGTGATGATTGATAAAGGAAATCTGAAAATGTATGGTGCTGTCAAAATAATTTAAGAAATCACACCAGTTTTCAAAAATAGCATTCTTATCTTCATTCTGAGCAAGTTGATAGTTAATATCATAAAAACGGATTGTTTTGGAATAATACTTTTCCTGAACCCTACAAATTCCGTCTTTTGCCATCTCTCTGTATGGAATGGAGTTCTGTGCTGATATGTTCCGTTCCTGTTTCCTTTTCAGATCGGTGCTTCTTACTTTTCCAGTAGAAGATTTCTGTTCTGAATAGGAAGACCTCTTTCCCGTTCTCTTATTCGGTGTAGGTTTCCTATCCTTTCTCTGCAATTCACTTCTTCTGCTTTCTTTTTTTCTCCTCTTTTCCTCACGGGCAGCTCTTTTTGCTTCCTTTTTCCTGCGGATTTTCTCTGTCCGTTCCTGCTCTTTTTCTAATTTTACTGCCAGTTTTTCTGTACGCCTCATGGCTTTTTTCTCACTTCTTGTAAGTTTTACAGGTTTTCTCTTATCCATTCTGTCTACCATCAGGCTTCCCTCCTTTTTTCTTTCTCTCCGTCTGCAAATTTTCCTCCTTCTCATAAAAATTTTCTATTTCGTATTTTCGGACTGCCGGACGTTGCAGTTTCACTTGAATAATATGGAACAAAATCTTTTCCAGTGGCATTCCATCTTTCTCATACATCGCAAATAAAAAAGCCGGAACCATAAGAATAACCATTCCTGTTGCCGCATTACTCGTCCCAATCCAGTCTTTTGTTAAAAAATAAAACGGTAATCCCATTGCCGCCGCAATCGAAAGGCAAAGAAGCTGCCTTTTTGTCAAATTCAAGACCACTTTATTTTTTACCTTTGTCAAATCCTTTGGTACGGATACAAATGCCATCTTTTTTTCCGACCAGAGTGAAAATGGCTGTCACAGGTTCAACAACTCTCCCATCTTCTTCTCTGATGTTTCCTTTCTTTTATTTTCCTGTAATATTTCTGTTCCCAAAGAGCAGGAAACTTCATTTCCCCACACGTCCCATCCCGGTGTTTCTCTACGTGCAAACAGTTCAATACGGGGTACATCTCCCATTAACTGCTCAATCCGTCCTCTTGCCTCTTCTGGTTTCTTACTATGTTCCTCAATATGGCTTACAATAACCTGATGCACACGTTTGGAATAACGTTTTGGACTTCCTTTTGTTGCAAGAATACAAATCTCTGCATTGGCTCTTGTCCAGTACCCCATGCCCCAAAACAAAGAATCTGCTTTTTTATTCTGTTTGATCCACACAAATGCTACACTTTTATAGGTAAATCCCCACGCATCAATTACCTTCCATATTTCTCTTAGAAGCGGAAATGTAACCCATAGAAACAATGCACAATTTTCATCTGCCAATTTTTTTACTGGCAAATCTGCTATTTCTTCTATGCTCATGGTTGGGTAATGACTTTCCGCTGATCGCCCGTTTCCTTTTTTACTCCAAACCCGATATGCCCACGGAGGATCTGCATAAATCACTTGATATTTTCCCATTCTCATTCCCCCTTTAATGTGCGTTAAAAATTGATTTGCTTAAATTTGCTGTTTTCATCAGACTAAAACATAAAATTACGGTATATGCTGCCACTCCGAACAATGCAGAGTGCATGTTATCTGAAATTTCAATGGTCGCAATCAGCACTGCATAAATACCGACACACACCATCATAAAAAATCCCTGAAATCCAAGGGCAAACAGCCCACGGAAATAATTGTTTCCAATCTGTCCCCATTCCCGATTTGACATCGTGGAAAACGGAATTGGTGCAACCGAGGTATAAAGATAAATTTCTATCATTCTTCCATATAGAATTACCGTAATTAGTACAGACATGATTTTCATACACAAACTGACCAGCATGGTTTCCAATGCCAATATCACAAGTTCCCCGATTTCCATAGATTCCATTGCTGTTTTCATCTGTTCCAGCATTGTGTCTACATTGATTGCCGTATCCGACTCAATGACACCTCCGGCAGCATTGACGATATGTTGTCCTACATCAAACACCGCCATAGTAATGTCAAATGTATGGCTAACCAGATACACAGCTACCCACATTTTGAAAAAATATTTAAAGAACATCCATGTATCAACCTCGTGCATGTTATTCTTTTCTGTAAACATGGAAATCAGTTCATAACAAAGTACAAATGTAATAATCATGCCTGCAATCGGCACAATGACAGAATCGGACAAATTCTGTATCAGGCTGAAAATACTTCCGTTCCAGCCTTGTGGTGTCTGTCCAACCTGAGCCGCAATCTCTCCGGTTTTCTCATTAACGTCTGTAAACATTGTTGTCAGGTTGGATTCCACCATTCCCGTCAGAAGTCCCCTCATCCACTCCTCGATTGCTTCAAAAATGCCATCGAACATGGGCGGTTCTCCTTTCGTTTATTTAAAATAATCCGCTCAAAAGAGGAATAAGCTGTGTACCAATCAAAACGACACCTCCGCCAGCCATAAGCTGTTTAATGCCCTGTGATTTTGCACCCGGATTATCATTTCCATATCCTTCTAAAAGATTGATTACACCCCATACCGCCAGACCTGCTCCGATTGCCACCACAAGCGTCTGTAAAATATCTACCGCTGAGCTAAAAAAATCCATACTTCACTTGAAACAGATAAAATTTGTTTTTGCACAAATAAAAAACTGCTGAATTTTCATCAACAGTCTGCCCTTTTCCTTTTATCCGTTTTATCCTTTCTCAAATTTTGATTGTGCTGCGGGCATATTCCCTTATGGTTCTGCCCTTATATCGTGGTGGCTGTGTTTCCTCTTTTTGAACAACCTCCACCTCTTTAAAAAATTTGCAATAAACACTCCTTCCTACTTTACGCCATCATGTCGCAAAGTTTTATCCAATAAAAAAGAGCAATATACTTATACCTGCTCCGAAATTTCTGTATCTATCTGTTTTCCTTCTACTTCAAACAATTCAAACTCCTCTTTTTTTCGGATTTCAAATTGATGTTTTAAATAGGCTTCCACATCAAAAGTATTCTTTTTATCATAATCTGATAATTCCCGGTATCTGCTATGCTTCGTAATATCAAACTTATTACTGTAAAAAGGACGCACTCCACGAAGCTGAAGAATACATTTATCCCCGTCCATAACAGCCAATTCGTCCCGACTCATCAACTCTTTTCCGGTTTTTTGATAATTCAGCCCATAAGATCGACTCTGCCCACGGGTATCCGAAGTATTGTAAAGGTCTATGGTTTCCTTTCCTAATGTTTCTGATATTTCCTTTAATGTGCTTCCTTCTTTTCCACCTAAAAACAGCATCGTATCGCAATTCCCCAAAATGGTTTCTGCAGCATCTTTATAAATTGTCTTTAACTGGCTCTGGGACTGCAAAATAATCGAAGCAGAAATTTCCCTGCTTCGTATGGTTGCAATCAGCTTATCAAATTTTGGAATTTGCCCGATATTGGCAAACTCGTCTAATAACAATCTCACATGGTAAGGTAAACGTCCTCCATGCACATCATCTGCTCTGTCACACAGCAAATTAAAAAGCTGCGTATACATAATTGCCACAAGGAAATTAAACGTATCGTCCGTATCAGAAATAATAACAAACATTGCAGTTCTCTGATCTCCCAGCATATCCAATTCCAGCTCATCATAAGAAGTCAGCTCCCGCAGTTCTGCAATATCAAATGGCGCCAACCTTGCCCCACAGGAAATCAAAATAGATTTCGCAGTCTTTCCGGCAGCCAGTTTATATTTCTTGTATTGTCTGACTGCAAAATGTTCCGGTTTTTCCTTTTCCAGTTCCTCAAACAGCTCATCAACTGCATTTTTAAATTCTTCATCATCTTCCCTTGCCTCAGAAGCATTGATAAATTCCAAAAGTGTGGAAAAGTTCTGTTCTTCTTCCGGTGCTTCGTAATAGATATACCCAATTAAAGCACAATACAGCAATCGTTCCGCTTATAGTGATAGGTAAGGTTTTGATATTATCTCCACCTTTTCCCCCACTTCACACCGGACATGCGACTTTCACCGCATCCGGCGCTCCATCGATTGTCTTCACAAGACATTTAATCAGTCACCAAATTTAAGTTTTATATTATTGCTGACAGGTTCGCCTGCTCTCGCAGACTATTGATTTTCACGAGCATCTTTTTTGTGATATTGAGTGTTTTTATCAGGTCTTTTATTGCTGCTTGGGGCAGTTCTTGTAACAGAATCAGATATTTTTTGTGAATCAGAACCATGTTTTTATATCTTTCAAATCCACCAAGTGATCCTGGTACTTTGAGCCATACAGCTACATGTTCCGCATCTGCGAATTCTTCTCCACTGATTGCACATTTTCCCTTTTGAGCAGAAAATAAAGATATTTTACTGTCATGGTATTCTGTGCTATGACCAACGGATATTTTTTCTCTCAGTCCTTTCAGAACATACTGATTAAGGTTAAGTTCTGTATGAATCAGAGCACGACCTTCTTTTGTATAACTACAAACGATTGATCGCTTCGCCATCGGTATTTTATTTTTGATGAATGCAATCGGATAGATCATCTGGTCAATTCCTGAAACATATCGAATCATTTTTGACTGTCCGAATCTTTCCTTTTCTGCTTGGGTGATAGTTCCACCCTCACGTTTTAGCATACTTCCTGTTTCTGTATTTAACCTGTTCGTCAAAACTGTCATTACTCGCCTATGGAATTCTCTGCAATCAATACTGATACAGGTGGCAAGCTGATAGTAATTCTGTATGCCTAACACCATGGAGTTATATAGCTGAATTTCTGATAAACAACTTTTTTTCTCTCTGGGTTTTGCGATGTTTTTCGCTTGTTCCACTAGCTTTGCTCTTTCAATTTCAACCTTTTTGTCACAGATTGCCGACTGCACCACATATTTATGATGCTTCAACCTTACCCTTATTTTGAATCCAAGAAACTCTGACCACCGTTTTCTGGTGTTCACAATCCTTGTTTTCTCAGGAGACACCTCTAATTTCAACCTCTCTTCAATCCACTCCGTAACCGCTTCTTTTGTCCTGACTGCGTCCTCTTTCGTTCTACAGAAAATCCTAAAATCGTCCGCATACCGAATGATATGCATTTCTTTCATTTCTGTGTTTTTCATAATCCTATAACCATGGCTTTTATCAAAAACCTTAGTTTTTCCGATTATTCTTTCTCGCCCTCTGCTTATAGCAATTGGATTTTCCTCCCATTGACTGGCTATCCACCAATCCAATTCATTTAGAACGATGTTTGCCAGTAGTGGTGAGATAATTCCTCCCTGTGGTGTACCCTTGTCGGGCAATACCGTTGTATTATCGGGCATTTTAATTGGAGCTGTTAGTATTCGCTTGATAATAAAAATCAGCGTTTTATCATGGATACCCAGCGACCATATCTGTCTGATTAACTTGCTATGATTTACGTTATCGAAAAATCCTTTAATATCAAACTCAATAACATAATGAAGGTTCATCATTTGAAGCATGGTGTAGGTTCTGTTAATGGCATGTTCAACGGATCTGTTCGGACGAAATCCATAACTATTATTGCTGAACTTTGCTTCGCAGATTGGTTCCATGATCTGCTTGATACATTGCTGTATCAGCCTATCCCATATGCATGGGATTCCCAGCGGACGTGTTTTTCCGTTTGGTTTCGGGATATCTTTCCGTCTTACAGGCTTTGGTCTGTAGCCGTGTTCGCTTCCCGTAACAATAAATCTCACTCTTTTTACCACATCATCAGGAGTTCGACTCCCAATATCTGTGATGTTCTTTTTATCTGTTCCTGCCGTGTAGCTGCCTTTGTTCGCTTTGATGTTTCGGTACGCAAGTAAAATGTTATCCCTGCTCACTATCAAATCCATAAGATTCTCAAATACTTCACCGTTCTGACTTTTTTGATATAGTTCATCAAAAGTATCTTGCATTCCATAGTACTCCGCATGACGCAGGTCATCTACACATAATGTTTTACTTTTCTTTGGCATAAGGCATCACCTCCTCTCGAAAGTGACCCTTTTGGTCTTACTCGTAATCCTTATCATAAGACTGAATAATGCCTGTTTATTTCAACCGACTTGTGACCATTCCTCCGAGTTCCTCTTTTTCGCAGAACTCATCATAAGTTCGATCACGGCTTTTCAGCACCAGTTCACCTGCTTATTTTCTTCGTCAGGCTATCCCATAATGGAATCTGATGCCTTTCCACGTTCCGATAATCCTATCTGTACATATATCCTTAGGTCTCTGCTATAGTCCTGTCAGCTTGGATGTGCCTGTAACACAACATGGTCGTTCGTAGGGTCAATTTCTACTGAACCACACTGACTGCGCTTTAACGCACCCATACATTTCTATATGGTCTTCTTTTAGAACCGTACATTCGCAGTTTTCGTCAGTTTACTCGCCAAAGTAAACATTCTAACCATAGATATTTTATAGATCCTAGACCTATAGGTAGCGCACCCCACCTCTGGGGCGTTTTCGAGAATCTTTTGGCAGATTCCTACGACTACTCTCGGTCGTTGTCACGGAGCTTCTCACCCCAGCCATTACAGCTGACGCAAGTCCGTCAAGGATAGACGTTTCAGGGCGTTACCCCATCATTCCACCTATCGGATTACCAGTTCACAGACTGGTTATTATTTAATAAACCAACACTGTGCGCAGACTTTTTACCGCCTGCGAACGTGTCGCACTAATCCAGAAATCTTCTCCTGATTTTTCCCCATCACCTTTTGTATTGGCAATGATCGTATTGACCAATTTCAAAATATCTTTTTCACTGCGTATGTAACGAAACGGGTTATAGTGCATACTCTTTTTGAAGTTGATTGTATTTAAAACCTTAATCTTATAAGGTTCATAGATTACCTTCCCATTCTTATCCAGTGCCGGCTTTCCGTCTTTTATTTTTGGTGTCCCTTTTTGCAGCATCTTTCCGCATTCTACTAAAATAGTCCCTTTCGGATCAGTCACTACATAACTGACATTTGGTGTCATCTGCATTAAATTAGGTTTCACATAAAATCTCGTCTTACCTGAACCGGATCCACCAATAATCATGACATTTTTATTTCTGGCATACTTCGGTTTTTTCGGGCGGCTGTTCATGGTAAGCCTTTCTGTTTGCGTAAGAATGATATTGTTTTCAAATGCAGAGTCCATAAAAGGTGCAATATCCTTTGCTGTCCCCCAACGGGCAGAACCATATTCCACTCCCTGACGGAATTTCTTTGCGTTCTTTCCTTTAAAATAAACAATCCCTTTTAATAAAACTGCACCTGTAAATCCCACTCCTATATCAGAAAACCGCAAACTCGGCAAAATATTCTCAAATGCCAACGATACATTCAATGTCAAAACACTCAGACGTTCCAGTAAAGAATTTCCCTGACAATACTGATAAAGCCATGCCAGTTTATTCACTACATAAAATACAAGTACATAGGGCAGGTTTGTCAGAAACAATCTCTTTATGTCTACCTCTGGCAGCCTTCCTATGACATTCTGCCACAGCTTTTTCCATACTTTTTTGAACTGCTTTTCTTTTTTCTGTTCTTTCTTTTTCATCGTGCAGTATCTCTCTCCTTACTCTTTGTCTTCTGTCTTTCTCGATGCTGTGCCTGACGTTCCTTTACCTGAGAGAGTTTTTTCCGTATGGATACTTTTTTGCTTTGCTTCATGCTCCAGCCTGTATATTCCTTAAATGCTGCGGTCATAGAATCTACATCTCTGGCTTTAAAAAACACATAATAACGGGGCGGTTCTGAAGAACGGTCTTTTTTCAGGCAATAGTCCACATTATATTTTCTGGCATACTTTTCAAAGGATTTAATATTTCCGTCTGTAATCTCAATGTTGGAAAGTTCACAGTTCTGCTCCTTGAGTTTCTCCATGCTTTGTTTTCCTTTATAAACTGCCCAATTTTTTTCTTCCTTAGATCCCCCTTTCTTTTGCTTCCTCTGGGATTTCTGCTGTTCCAGCTTTGTCAAAGTTTTTAATAATGCACTTTTTAAAATCTGTGCAGAAATTTTTCCTCCACGGATACACAGGGACACAACTTTCTCATTGACTTCGTCCTGCATAGGTTGTTTCTTCCTTTCCTGATTTCTTCTTTCTCATGTCCTGTAAAATTTTCTGCAAACAGTATCCAATACAAGGAGAATGTTTTCCATAAGGGCAACCCACACATTGTCCTGCTTTTTTCGTATCTTTCTCTGGCTGTTTTGGAAGAAGATAGTAACACTGTTTTCTGGTGCAGCTATTTTTTCGTCTGCTCCAAAAGTAACAGTCCTTACACATAGAAGGTTTGTCCTCTGCGTATTTTCTTTTATCCGCTTTCTCCATTTTCCTGATCCTTCCTTTTCTTTTGCAGCATTTCTTCCATCTGGCGATCCGCCTGACCACCTACACGGACACAACAATATAAGCCAAATGTCAAAATAACAGCAACTCCAAAAATTATTTTTCCTACCATGTTTTCTGCTCCTTTAAAAAGAGGCAGCCACAGATTTTTCGTGACCGCCTTTCCAGTTATGGGAATCTCCCATGTTATTTTTTCCTTTTCTTAATCCAGTAATAAGAAGAACCTGCCAGTAACACTGTCATTGCAGATAACAGCACCCACAATTCTACATGGCTGGTATCCCCTGTTTTTGGGGCATTTCCTGTCGGTTTTGATTCCTGTGGCTGTTCCACATTTTCAGAAGGCTTCCTTTCGTCTTTCATCACAACCTTCTGGATTTCCCCGGTATCTTTTACTTCAAAGATAATATCCTCAGCTACCAGATACCCGTCCGGTGCAGACGCTTCATGAAGCGTATACTTTCCAATCGGAAGCATCTCGATATAGTGAGGTTTCTCACCAGACGTCCATCTTTCTACTTCATTTCCTTCCTGATCTAAAATCGTTAATCTTGCACCGGGAAGCTCTTTTCCTGAAATGTCCGTTTTAGAAATTTCGACTTTCGTAATATCATCTTTCATCTCCACTTTCTGAACTTCTCCTGTATCTGCTACGGTAAAAGAAATACTTTCTGCTGTTACATAACCATCTGCCGGAAGTGTTTCTTCCAACACATACGTATGCCCTGCCACCAATTCTTTGATAACATGTGGTTCTTTTGTAGAAATCCATTCGTCAATGACCTTTCCCTGCTCATCTTTTACCTGAAGTTTCGCACCTTCTACTTCTTTCCCGTCTGTCAGGGACGTTTTTGTAAATTCTACGACTGTCGGTACATTCTCAAAAGTAAACTCATAAGATACACTCGCTTCCTGACTGTTTTCCGGATCAAAAGTAAATTCTTTTCTCTCTCCTGTCATGGAAAAGCCCGGTGCTGGAGCTGTTTCTTTGATATAATAAGTATATCCCACTGGTAAATCTGCCTCGAAACGCAGCATTCCCTGTGCATTTGTTGCCTGTTCCTCAATGACGGTATCTGCCTTCATGATTACGTTTCCCTGTGCATTTTTTATATCTTCCTTGACACAGAGGGCAAATACTGCACCCTGAAGCATACGGTCTGCATCTTTTTCTTTCTTCCACACAATTACTTCCACTTTCTGACGTTTATTCTGCCAGTCTGTGGAATATGTAATTTCTGCTGTTTCCTGATCACGATATAGCAAGTCAATTTCTCTGGCTTCTTTATCCAACACAAATCCATGTGCTGTTTCTTTCTCCTTTACATAGTATTTTCCAAGTGGCAAACCGGAAATTCTTGCAACACCTGCGTGATCTGTGGTAATCTCCGCTACCAATTCATCTTTTTTATAATAATCCTTGCTTTCCCCATCTGCCGCCGGAACATCTTCTCTTGCATACACTGCAAAAGTAACCTCTTTCAATGAGCCTGACAGGTATTCAAATACATGGGAAATCCAGCCTCCAATCTGCTCAAAGACTGATACCTTTTCTAAAAATTCACCTTTTTTGTTAATCAGAATACTTCCCGTCGGCACATCATCTTTCATTTCCACTTTCTGAATTTCCTCCGTGTCTTTCACAGTAAAGGAAACTTCCTCTGCCCTCAGATAACCATACGGGGCAGTTTCCTCTCTTAAAGTATACGTTTCTCCAACTTTTAATCCACGAATGACATGCTCTTCTCCTTTGACCGATTTCCAACTGTCTACAATTTCTCCATCTTTATCAAGTACCATAAGGGTTGCCCCGGAAAGTTCGACTCCTGTTGCAGTATCAACTTTAGTAATGGAAACTTTTGTCGGCTGATTTAAAAATTCTGATGTAAGTTCTACCACATCAATCTCCTGTCCCTGATAGGAAATATCGACATCAATCACTTGCTCCGAAGATACATAGCCCACTGGTGCTTCCAGTTCCTTCACATAATATTTTCCAAATGGCAGATCAAAAGAAAATGTTGCCTTTCCATCGTCCCCTGTTTCAGCTTTCCCAATCAGTGTATCCGCTTTTACTAAAGTCTGATTTCCTACCTGAATATCTTCTTTCGCATACAATCCAAAGACTGTACCTTTTATTTCTTTTTTTGTTTCTGCATCTCGCTTTACTACGGAAATTTTTGCTTTCTGACGTTCATTTTTTAACAGGACTTCCTGCTCAATTACAGGAGTTTTCTGATCTTCATATTTGAATGTCACTTTCTGCGACTCTGGATTTTTCACAAATCCTTCGGGCGCTGTAATCTCTACCAGCTCATACGTTCCAAGTGGTAAATCTGACACACTTGCTTTTCCTTCTTGATCTGTTGTAAGGGTAGCAACCTTTGTCCCCTCTGCGTACTCTAATGTACGGTTTCCCTGCTCGTCCTTCTGACCATCTGCAGTATAAATATCCTCTGCCGCATACAAATCAAAGACTGCACCGGAAAGATTGATTTCCTGATAAGAAAAATCTTTATCAAAATCTTCTAAGATTTCTCCCTTTTTTACAATCTGCAATTTTCCTTTTACCGGGTGATTTTCATATACCACTTCAATAATGACATCTCCTGAAATACTGTCCATCTGATATGCTGTATCAGAAGCTACGGAAACCTCATAATAATTTTCATTCAAAGTATAACCGTCTGGTGCTGTGACTTCCTCAATACGGTAATGTCCTGCATCCAAATTCTGAGGAAGAATTAAATACCCGGTTTCATCTGTAAAATAAGACTTATGCACTACCGTTGTAGGATAGGTAGTAACCTGTTCCACATATTTTTTTCTGTCCAAATCATATACCTTAAACTCTGTCCCCTTTTTGAGTACAGGCTTTTTACTTTCATCGTCCTTTTTTATGATTTTTAACTTTGCCTCAAACTCTTTATCCAGAAGAACCCTCCAGATCTGCGGTGTATCCGGCTTATGCTCTGTAATACGGACAATAAAATCTTTTACAGGTTTATAGTTTGGCGGTGTTGTTGTTTCCCTGACCACATACGTTCCATACGGAAGTGGGATACTGCAAGCATACCCTCTTTCGTCTGTAAATAACTCTGTTGCTCCATTCTCTCCAATTACCACGGGAGTTGCAGAAGCAAAATCATAGCTTCCATCTTCTTTTTTCTTTAAAGAAGATTCCAAATATGCCTGAAAACCTGCTCCTTTTAAGAGTTCTGCGTCTGTATTTCCATTATTTCCGGCTTTAATTAACTGAAACGGCTGTTTTTTCACCTGTTCCTTTACATTGCAAACTCTCTTTACAATGGCAACCGTATCGCCTTCATCATCGCATATCACATCATGCTCAGTTTCATCTAAGAGATAACCCGCCGGAGGCGTAATCTCCTTGATGTAATAACTTCCTAAATATAAATCCTTTACTTCTGCTTTGCCTTTATCATCAGTTTTTAAAGTCGCTACCTGTTCGTCCTTCTGATATAAGACTCCGGTTTTCCCATCTGGATGCACGATATTTTCACGGGCATACAGTCCATACACCGCTCCTTTTAAAGACGCATCTCCCTGTGGTGTTTTTCCAGTTTCAGCATCTTCTTTTTCCAAAACAATTTCTGCCTTTACCCTCGCATTTTGAAACGTATGAGAAAAAGAACATTGTTCTTCTCCCTCTACATACTGAAAATGAAAAGAAAACTTCTCGGTTTCATTTTTTACATACTGAGCGGGTGCCTGCAATTCTTTGATATAGTAAGTATATCCAATGGGGAGGTCTGCCTGATAACTGGCTGTTCCATTTTCTCCCGTTGTAACTTTTTCAATCAAAGTATCTTTTTCTACCAGCAGTTTTTCAGACTTTCCATAGACGTCTTCTGCCGTATATAATCCGTAAATACCACCTGCCAGTGGGTTTTCCGTGTCCTGATCCTCTTTTCTTACGGACACACTTGCTTTCTGCCTGTCATTTACAAATGTTACGATTTCAAAAACAACTTCTTCATTCTGTCCTGCATAGGACAAGGTAACTGTCTGGGATTCTCCCTTGCATACAAAATTTTCAGGTGCTTTTACTTCCACTACTTTATAAGTACCAAGCGGAAGTTCCGAAAGTGTAACACTTCCATCTTCTCCTGTTTTTAGTCCTTTTTTCACCACAGCACCTTTTTTATAAGCAACTGTTCCATCTGCCCGGACAATCTCTTTTTCTGCATAAACATCATACACAGCACCTTCTTGTTTCTCTTTTGTATAAGAAAAGGTCACCCCTTCTCCCGTAACCTCTGCGCCTGTCAAAACTTCTCCTTCTTTATAAACGGTTAAAGAAGCAAGCTGCTCCCGATCCGTAACTTCTATCTGTACCGTCTTTCCTACTTCCAATTTCACGCCATAGGATTTTGTATCCAGCACATATCCCTGTGGTGCGGAGATTTCTTTTAAGTAAACGGTATCCTGTGCCTTTTCTATGGTAACGCTGGAAGCACCTTTTTTATCCGTTGCAGGCATTTCTACAATCAAATCTGTGCAATCTTCATCACGATATACACCATATACCGCTCCTTCCATTTTCTTCTGACTGCCCTGATCTTTCTTAACAAGTTCTATTTTCGCATTTTTCATCCACTCTACAGAAAATTCAACGTACTGTTCCTGTTCCACTCCTTCTCCAAATACAAATGCCAAATCCTGCACACTGTCATTTGTGGTCAGTTTATATGCAGAGTAATCCTTTGTAATACTTCCCTGCATGGTTGCTGTCCAAGAACCTTCCACATCTTCTGTCTGTGTAAGCGGCGCACTTAAATAAAACTTCGTTCCGCCCGAAAGTGTTACCTTTGCTCCGGCAGCGCTGTTTTTTCCAGTTGTAAGGTTATGAAATACAACTCCTTTTGGAAGCTGCATGGTAATAGACTGCAAAGAATCTGCAGTAAATGTAATATCCTCTGTCCGCTGTTCCTGCCCTTCCTGAAATGCCTTCACATGATTGTTAGAAAAAGACATGGAAACCTCTGGAATTTCCGGCTTTCCTACACAATAATTGTAGATTTCCATTGCCAAAGATTTTGCTGTTTCATTTGCTCCATAAAAGGCATCTGCACTTCCATAGGCATACGCTGCCGCTATATGCGTAAGGATAAACCGCTTTCCCTCTGAAAAATCACTATGATGTTTTGCAAAATAACTTTCTTTTCCTGCCGCTTCTGTCCCATAATAGCAGACCTTTGCAAGTGCCTGATTATCCTCAATTTTTGTGATTGTATAAGTGCCTGTTCCCGGTCCCGGTAAAGACGGCTGGATACAATAAGCAGTGGCATGGACATTTCCATAAGAAATAAAATAAGGCTCTGTCACATAAGTACCCAGATCATAATCCTGATAACGATATAACGGACCTTTTGTGATTGTAACCGTCTGTGTTGCCCTTGCTGCCTGATCTGAAGAATTTGCTACAAAAGTAACCGTTTCTCCTTCTTTCATCTGAAAAAGATCAATCTCCTGTTCCCCTGCCTGTGCCATCACATCGTAAAGACCTAACCCGGATTCTTCATCATAAGTATCCTGTTTCTTGCTTTCCTCAAGTGCCTGTGAAAATTCATCTTCTGTTAAAATCTGTTCCTCTTTTTGTGACGCATCTTCTTCCTCTTCTGAATTTTTCTCCTGTTTTCCATTCTCTTTTGACAGTGACGGATTTTCTTTCTCTTTATGATCAGCAACTGTGATAGTTCTAATCACATGATAGTTCGGCGCTTCCCGAACTGGCTCTACAAAATACACTGCCTGATAAGTGTCTGCATGGTCTACGTGAAAATCCTGCCCCTTCTGATTTTTTGCTTCATAAAATGTCACTTTTACTTGGTCAGAATGAAACTTCATGCCGGAAAAATCTGTCTTTATATCAAAGTCACTGCCTTTTTCCACTTCATAATCCTGCACAGTTACAATCTCATCTTCCTGAAGCTGAGCTTTTACCTGTTCCAGCGCAGGGTATTCCATTTCATAAGATTTTGGATTTGTTTCTCCTGCATACGCTGTCATCGGCTGTACAACAGAGGTTAAGATTGTAAGTGCCGAAAGTACACATGAGAAAATTCTTTTTACTGTTTTTTTCATACTTTTCTCTGCCTCTTTTCTATATTTTACTGATACGATGTATTTTATTTCTTTTTTCCAACTCACTCCCTTCTCTAAGTCCTGCCTGTTCTCTTTCCAAATCCGTTCCTACTCCAAATTTCCTTTCGCAGCGTTTTCTCTGATAAGGCAGGCAGAATGCCCACTCAATATCAGGTATCACTTTGGACAGGCAATTCAATTTTCAAGGTACAAAAAAGGGATTTTTTTAAGATTTGTGTTACCCCTTCACTAATCGCATATTAGAAAGGGGATTTTTTAACCATTCAGAAGAATAAATATTAGAAATTTGATATGATTGATTATAATGATAAGCATTTACAAGAGGCTCTGTTCTTTAAAGCATTAAAATTTTAACTAAATAAACCTGCAAGTTTTTCTTTAAAATAACCTGCAGGTTTATTGTTTCTAATTTCTTCTTTCTAAAATTTTTCGCACACTTACATCATATTTTCGATACATTTCTTGATTTGATATAATTAAATATGGAACAAGTAAAACAGCGATTGCCACAAACAAAAATATCATTTCAAAATTTTTCCACTTCCATGCTAAAATCAGTATAGCTACTAGTTCCACACCAACTAAACTAAAACTTAGAGTCACTTTGTCCATCTTTGAATACCAATCTTTTGCTTTCAAAATTTGCATTCTTTCTATTCCGTATATTACCCATAACAATATATAAGGCAATGAAAACGCTATTATAAAAATGAAAATATTGATTAGATTTTCTTGCATACTCTTTAAAGGGAATCTAGAAAATACACAAATTATTACTCCCATTCCAAATGAAACAATAGAAATTGGAATTGCTTTTTCACCTTTTATCTCTTGCTTAGATCGTTCCCAGTCAAACTTTAATAATAAAAACAAATAGTGTATTAAATTCTTTTTTGACTTTTCGAAATTAGGCATATTATGTTCATTTGCTGCTTTTTGAATTGTGTCCATTTCTCTCCATATATGTTCATCTTTCAAAAAATCAAGCTTGTCATTTTCATACCTACCATCTGGATAATAACCATACGCATTTAAGTTTTTTCCCAAATCCGTCAAACACTTTTCTATTGTTTGAAAGTCTGCTATCCTTATTTCTGAAATTATCTCTTTTATTTCTTTTCTCCACTTTGCTCGTTCTTCCGTAATATATTGCAATTTATTATTCTTTTCACCCTGAAAATATTGTATTACTGCAACTATGACTGCTGATGATAATAAAACTTCAATCAATGACATATTTCTCTCCTGTACAAATTTAAAATTTTTATTTTATTATAGTCTATAATTCAGGTCTATGAAAGAGAATAATCATATTTTTTTAAAAAGTACCGCCTACAATTCCCAAATCATGCAGAATAGAACGCAGTTCTGACAAAATACGTTTTCTCCGATTATAAATAGTCTTCCGGCTACATCCTATAATTTGAGCCGCATCTTTGATCGTCACCTCTTCAAAAAATAGCAAATAAATCAAACGGGCATCTTCCTTTGCCAACTGAGCTATTCCTTCCCGTACTTTTGCTTCATACAACTTACAAAGCACCGTTTCCTCTGTACTATATTTTTCTTCTTCCAAATCTCCATATCCATTCAGTGCCTCTAAACTACACACCCCTTGTTTCTTTTGCCTTTCCATCTGGTATCTTTCTTTTCGTCTGGACTGATACCATTCTAAGTATACTTCTCTGGTTACTTCAATCAACGAACCGTCTGGCATTCTCAATACATAACTTTTTCTCTCTTTTGGCTTTTTCCCTCGCATTCAGTTTTTCCTCCTCTTATACAGCCTCTTTCCATTCCATACATTTTTTACGAAGCCGATTGATTGCTCTTGTCAGGATTTTCGATACGGCGGCATGAGAAACACCGAGTTTTTCTGCAATTTCACTTTGAGATTTCTGTTCCCAAAAATATTGTACAATCACTTCTTTCTGCCGATCTGTCAGTAGTCCAAGTAATTCCCGCATCGTTTCTTTCCTTATCGTTGTTTCCAAAACAGTTGTTTCTAAAGAACTTAAAACTCCCCATTCTTCTGAAACTGCACTATAAGAAATACTCTTTCTTTGTTGCCTTGCTTCCAGATTTCGATTGATACGATCCTCACCTTCTAAAATCAAACGAAGATACCAAGCCTCTTTTTCAAACCATTGCTCTGAAATTTCACTTTCTTCCATCTCATAGCTATAATCCTGACAAGCACAAACAGGAAATACTGTTGTAAGACCAGCTATTTCATAAAGGGCATACCCATTTTGATAAACTGAGATTGTTGCATTCGTAGCAATTCTTTTTGACATCAATATTGTGCCATGTGTTTTTAAATACTTTGCAGTTGGGTAATTCTGTTCCGGAACTGGAACAGACATGAAATGTTTTAACTCTGCTAACGTAAGCATATCCTGACCACCTTTCAACGAGCAGCCAGAAATACCAGCTTAAACGTATGTTAAGACAATAGAAAACAGCCCCAGGCATACCCGTTTTTTTTAACGGGACTGGAACCTTCCATAATCCTCTTCTTCTCCACGTTTCTTACTGACTGGATTTCTTATGCTTAGTGTAACAGCTTATCCTATTATTTTCCTCAACGGGTATGTGGAACCTGACCACTCCTATCCGTAGAAATTTTTAATCGGTTGTTCTCCATACTTTCAATTAAGGCGTTCATGGTATGTTTTAAAATCTCCTGCTCATTCTCCTTTAATGCCTGTACTCGACAGGAAAATGCAGATACCCATATATTTATTTCATTTCCATCTGTACTTACCCCAAGCAGCACATTGGCGTCTACCCCAAGAGCCTTTACAATTCTTTGTAAAATCCCCACTGACATTGCCATCTGTCCCCCTTCGATACGACTGATCGTATTGGTGCTGACACCGGATTTCTCAGCAAGAATTTCCTGTGAAAATCCCCTTTCCTTCCGATACTCCCGAATACGATTTCCCAACATAATCAACTCCTGCGATACTGCCCGGTTACCCAAAGTAGTCCCTCCTTTCTTTCCAAAAATCTCACCTTGCGCCATGATGTCGTAAAGTTTCAAAACACAAAAAGGCAGCCATTTTCAGGCTGCCGAACATTCTCAACTCTTATCATCTTCTACTATTTTATCAATTTTTTAATTCCTCTATAAAGTTGTAATACCATAAAAACAAGCAATAAAAAAAGTTTCCATACTAATACAACTCCACCTATCATACCTCCAATCAGCATTTGAAACACCAACATGGCAATGGTACTTCCTACATCTCTGTTTCTTGGAACAATCCATATCTGCATCTTACGGATTCCAAAAGGAATCCCTACCAGTATCCATAACTTTAAATAATCACAAGTCCCTGCTTCTACGCAAAATGGATAAAAAATCACTGTCCACAGGAACACCTCTGTCACAAAAATCATACGGCAAAAAATTTCCTGCCTCATTTTCCCCATCCTCCTCCGTATAAATCATGGTTTACTTCTGCCTGATAGTAATGATTGATTGTCATAATCGAATTATAAAGTGCAGTTAAAAGATAGGACTTAATATTCCCGACTTTCGTTGTATTTTTATTCAGGCAAAGACAAACATACTCAATATGGGCATGTGTCAACTTCATAAACTGGCTTTTTACCAGTGATACTAATTTATCTTCTCCGGCAATCCGGATTTTCCCTTGATCCGGCATAACCATAACTTCTACCATCAGTTCCACTAACTCATCTACTTCTTCTCTTGCATGTGGAGTATCATTCTGGAAACACTCATACGAAATGTTTTCCCGAATTATTTCCCGGTATGTATTCCTCTGCTCAATCTCATCTATCGTTTTTTCTTTTTCCGGATAGATAAGATTTGATAGGATATTACTACTCTCTGTTTCATTATTCTCTGTCTTGTTAATATCAGTATTATTAGATTGTGATCTTGGACATTCTTGAATTGTGGTTTTCACAACTCCTGAATTGTGATTTTCATCATTCTTGAATTGTGATTTTGGAAACTCTTGAATTGTGGTTTTCACAACTCTTGAATTGTGATTTTCACAATTCTGGAAGTTTTCTTCTCCAATTTCTTCATTTTCCTGCATTTTTATCTCCATATCTTCTAAAATTTCCTTCTCACCGTTCAAATATGGCTCTTTTCCCAAGTCTTCTGTTCCTATGTCTATGGGTTCCACATCTTCTGAATTGTGATTTTCATCATTCTTGAATTGTGATTTTGGACATTCCTGAATTGTGGTTTTCACAACTCCTGAATTGTGATTTTCACAATTCTGCAAATCAGGCATATCCACATTTTCTTCGTCATTTTTCTGAACCAAGAAATTTTTCACATAAATTACATTTGGTCTGCCAAGTCCCAAACGCTTTTTTTCAATCAATCCAATCCCTTTCTCACTGTCCAATTCTTTCAACAATTTTACCGCTTTTTGCGTTCCGCAATTTAATAATTCTGCAATTTCCTCTACAGTAAAAATAATGTATACCCGTTCTTCTTCGTCCAGCCAATGATTTTTCATGCTGAGGCTCATACGGTCTAATAATAGACCGTAGAGTACCTTTGCTTCACAAGAAAGCTCTTTAAAGCATTCTGCAGTGAACAGAATTTTAGGAACACGGTAAAAACTGTACTGCTCTGCCTCCATTCCCCTATAATAATCAAATTGTATCTTCTCCATGCTCCAATTCCTCCTCTCTGCCATTTTTCCATTGTTCCAGCAAGGTATAAATTACATTCTCTATCTCTTGTTTTGTATACGCAGGTGGAAAGTAACTGCTGATTTTCTTCGCTGAAATCGTTACTCCATTCCCGCTATTTTTCTTTTTTAATAGCAGTCCATATATGGCATTTCCGTCCAGTTTTTTCTCTTCACTAAACATCTTGATTGCTTCTGCCTGTGCCGCTGTTGGAATAATTTCACAATTTCTCACTGCCTCCAAAACAAGCTCCTGTTCTTCTCTTGTAAGATAAGACAGTTTTTCTCCTACAATCATAGGGACTTTCTTCACATCAACAAGGTCTAATAGCCCACTGATCAAATTTGCCAGACGAATATATCTCTGAACGGTTCTTCCGCTGTCACCTGCTGTTTCTCCTACCATTTCAGCAGTATATTTTTCCCCTTTACTTCCCTGATGTTTCAGCGCCTCATATTTCATTTTATAAGCGAATGCTTTTTCACTTGGCAGAATATCCTCTCTTTGGATATTGGTATCTACCATAATCACCGTTGCAGTATCATCATCTATATCACGAATAATGACAGGCATTTCTTCTAACCCGGCAAGTTCACAGGCTCTCCACCTGCGATGCCCTGCTACCACCTCATATCCGCCATCTGGATAAGGGCGGACGATCCCCGGCATCAAAATCCCATATTGCTTGACGCTCTCTACGGTTTCTTCCATCTTTTCATCGTCCAGCACATGAAACGGGTGATTTTTAAATGGGTGCAGTAAATCAATCGGAACAGAAGTAACTACCTCACCACTTACTGATTCTTCCTTACCAAACAAATCATCAAAAGAAGAAAGTTTTACTTTTTCTGCGCTCTTACTCCTCATGTGCAAGCACCTCCTCTGTCAGACAAACATATCCTTTTGCTACTATTCCTCTCGGATCATGCAGATAAATACTCTTTCCTTCTGCTGTTGTTTCTGCAGCCCGAACAGACAGAGGAATACAATTCTTAAAAATATGTACTCTTGTTCCGTATACCTGCCGGATTTGTTCGGCTATATCTCTTGCAAAATTTGTTCTTCGGTCAACCTTTGTAAATAAAATTCCCATGATAGAAAGCTGAGGATTTAACTTTCTGTGTACTCTCCCAATCGTTTTAATCAACTGCTGAAGTCCTTTTACCGGAAGATACGCTGCTTCTACTGGGATCAGCACATAATCTGACGCTACCAGTGCATTGATTGTGATCATTCCCAGTGACGGCATACAATCAATCAGAATATAGTCATACTCTGCCTTTACCGTATCAAGATATTGTTTTAATATCATTTCTCTGCTCATCACATTCACCAGCGCAGTTTCTAATCCTGCCAGTTCAATATTTGCCGGAATAAAGGCAATGCCTTCATCATGCCAGATAATCCCCTCATTTGGTTCAACATCTTCATCATTGATTACTTTTTCCATGATTGTTACTAAGGTAACTTCCAACTCGTCCGGCTCCTGTATCCCTAAACTTGCAGCCATACTTCCCTGTGCATCGGCTTCTATTAAAAGAACTCTTTTTCCTTCTCTTGCTAAACCAATCCCTAAATTGACACAAGTTGTTGTCTTTCCAACTCCACCTTTTTGATTTGCGATTGCGATTACTTTACACATACTTATCTTCCGCCTTTCTTTTCTTCTATCTCTGCGTACATACGAAAATATTTTGTAGTTCCTTTATTGGAAAACAGGTCAGATACCTGCAGCACCGCTATCTGAGGGTGCTGCTCCAACTTTTCCCGAAACCATCGAATATCTGATTTTGTTCCCTGAACTCTGACTTTTAACATGCTTCTTCTCCTCTAAAAGCAATATTCCGGATAACGAATTTTGATTGCCTCCCAAAAGTATCTCGCATACCCACAGCAAAATAACTCCTCCGGTGTATATCCTGCATACTCCTGTAATTTTCCTGCTTCATTTTCATAATCATATACGCTTGGCGTACCATTACAGTATAAATTAAAAGCCATACGGACAATCCTTACGCTGCCACTGGTCTGCCAGCCTTCTTGAAGACATTCTGTCTTTACATATCCTGTTCTCAAATCGTAAATACGATCTATATTGACTCTTGTATCTTCACTAATCCCAAGACAATAAATCAAGGCTTTGTGATACACATCTTGACGACGGCATTTTTTCATATATGTTTGATAAAATTCTTTGTGTTTCTCATTTTTGAAGATAATTGTGTTTGTAATTTCTTTCTCTGCTCTTAACGCTGTGTTATTCATGTTTTTCCCTCCATTTTGAAATTCTTGACCATAACAAAAAGGACACTTCTCTAAAATTTCTCTTAGAAAAGTGTCCTCATAGTACAAAAATATTGCTTTGGCTTTATTGGACTATTTAAAATCATTTATTTTAGCCCATTAAGGAGGTTCAATTTGTCGTACTCTTGTCGTACTCCATACCAAAAAGTCCATATTTTTAAATCTTATATTAGATTTTTAATACAGCTTTGCACCTGCTGGAATTCTATCATCTACCATCAGTAGATTTAATCCCTCTCTACCATCTTCCTCATGTACTGCTGAAATCAGCATACCCTCGGAATCAATTCCCATCATCTTTCTTGGTGGTAAATTAACAATAGCAATCGCTGTTTTTCCGACCAGTGTTTCCGGTTCATAATATTCGTGAATACCGCTTAAAATCGTGCGTTTGCGGTCTGTTCCGTCATTCAAAGTGAACTTCAATAACTTCTTACTTTTGGGAACTGCCTCACATGCTTCAATTTTTACTGCACGAAAATCTGACTTGCTAAAAGTATCAAAGTCAACTGTTTCTTCAAAAAGCGGTTCAATCTTCACATTAGAAAAATCAATTTTTTCTGCTGGTTTTTCTTCTGTTTTTATCTGTGTTGCGTTGTTTGCTTCGTTCTTAGCTGCGCCCTGTGACTTCATTGTCGGGAACAGCAGCACATCTCTGATCGCTGCACTGTTTGTCAACAGCATACACATTCTGTCGATTCCGAATCCGATACCGCCTGTAGGAGGCATACCGATCTCCAGCGCGTTCAGGAAGTCTTCGTCTGTTGTATTCGCTTCATCGTCTCCCTGTGCAAGCAGCTCTTCCTGTGCTTTGAAACGTTCTCTCTGATCGATCGGATCGTTCAGCTCAGAGTATGCGTTCGCCATCTCCCATCCGTTCATAAAGAACTCGAAACGCTCTGTATATTCCGGATTCTCCGGTTTTTTCTTTGTCAGCGGAGAAATCTCGATCGGATGATCCATTACAAATGTAGGCTGGATCAGGTGCTCCTCTGCAAATTCTTCGAAGAAGAGTGCAAGGATATCTCCTTTTTTGTGACGCTCTTCAAACTCTACATGATGCTCTTTTGCAAGTGCTCTTGCCTGTTCCAGTGTCTCCACTTCGTTCCAGTCCACACCTGCATATTTTTTCACTGCATCTACCATTGTGATTCTCTCAAACGGCTTTCCTAAATCCATCTGCACACCGTTGTATTCGATCACAGTTGTTCCAAGTACTTCCTGTGCAACATGACGGTACAGATTCTCTGTCAGATCCATCATTCCGTTATAGTCTGTATACGCCTGGTACAACTCCATCAATGTAAATTCCGGATTGTGTCTTGTGTCAAGACCTTCGTTACGGAATACACGTCCGATCTCGTATACGCGCTCCATTCCTCCGACAATCAGTCTCTTCAAGTACAGCTCAAGAGAGATGCGGAGTTTGAAATCTTCATCCAGTGCGTTGAAGTGTGTTTCGAACGGTCTTGCAGCAGCACCTCCGGCATTGGATACGAGCATCGGTGTCTCTACTTCCAGGAATCCCTGTCCGTCCAGATATCTTCTGATCGCGCTTAAAATCTTAGAGCGGTTGATAAATGTCTGTTTTACATCCGGATTCATGATCAGATCCACGTATCTCTGACGGTAGCGGATATCTGTATTTGTCAGTCCGTGGAACTTCTCCGGCAGAATCTGAAGACTCTTGGAGAGCAATGTCACGGAAGAAGCGTGGATGGATTTTTCTCCTGTCTTTGTCTCAAACACTTCTCCTGTGATTCCGATCACATCGCCGACATCCATCTTCTTAAACTCTTTGTAAGCTTCTTCTCCGATGCTGTCTCTTGCAACGTAAGACTGAATATTTCCCTGCAAATCCTGTACATTGCAGAAAGATGCTTTTCCCATCACACGTTTGGACATCATACGTCCTGCGATAGAAACTTCTTTTCCTGCAAGCTCTTCAAAATTCTCTTTGATCTCCAGACTGTGATGTGTCTGGTCATATTTTGTGATCACAAACGGATCTTTTCCGTTTGCCTGTAAATCCGCCAGTTTTTCGCGGCGAACTTTTCTCAACTGATTTAAATCTGGTTCCTGCTGTGCTTTTTTCTGCTGTTCGGACACGATATTTTCTCCTTCCTTTTCAGGCATCCGGTACACTTTTATGTGTTCCCTAAATGCGAATTAAGACCCCTTGTAATAAAGGGGTCTGGTTTCTACTACATAGAACGGCTGATATCAAGTACTTTGTACTGGATCACTCCTGCCTGTGTTTCTACATCTACAGTATCTCCGACTTTTTTACCCATCAGAGCCTGACCAACCGGCGACTCATTGGAAATCTTTCCTTCCAGGCTGTTCACCTCTGTAGAACCTACAATGTTGAATTCCATCTCTTCGTCAAATGTGATGTCAAATACTTTTACTTTACATCCTACATTGATCTTGTCTAAATCAACTTCATCCTCTACTACAACTTCTGCGTTTTTCAAAATGCCTTCCAGCTCTTCGATACGGGCTTCGATATCTCTCTGCTCATCTTTTGCCGCATCGTATTCTGCGTTCTCTGAAAGGTCTCCCTGCTCTCTGGCTTCTTTGATCTTTCCTGCCACTTCTTTACGTTTTACAACTTTCAGATTTTCCAGTTCATCCTCCAGCGCTTTCAATCCTGCATAAGTAAGTAATCTCTTCTTTGCCTCTGCCATACCTGTCTGCTTCCTTTCTTTCCTGATCTTGCTCTTTTATTTAAAACTTTATCTTCGGCTTTTTCCTGTATTTACAGGACATTTCTGCCTGTCCATATCTCTAATTCAAGTATATTTCACAATTTCAATATTATACTCAATCGTTATAACGATGTCAAGAGATTTTCCAGTTCTGCATAGCTCTCAACCTGATTGATCTGATCCCGCAGACGGGCTGCCCCATGCAGTCCTTTTGTATACCATGCCACATGTTTTCGCATCTCCCGGATTCCTGTAAAATCACCTTTATACTCGATCTGGAGTCTGGCATGCCGAAGCATTGTCTGCTTGATTTCTTCCACATCCGGTCTGTCAGGAAGCCGTCCTGTTCTTTCATATTCTAAAAGCTCCGAAAAGATCCATGGATTCCCCTGAGCACCTCTGGCGATCATCACCCCGTCACACCCGGTCTGCTCACGCATGGCGATTGCTTTTTCCCCGGAAGTCACATCTCCGTTTCCGATCACCGGGATGGAAACTGCCTCTTTTACCTGACGGATGATCTCCCAGTCCGCTTTTCCGGAATAATACTGTTCTCTTGTTCTTCCGTGTACGGCTACTGCTGCCGCACCTGCTTCTTCAATGATCTTCGCGATTTCCACCGCATTGATATGTTCATCATCGAACCCTTTCCGGATCTTAACGGTAACCGGCTTTTTGATTGCTTTTACCGTCGCACTGACCAGTTCGTATACCAGCTTCGGATTCTTCATCAGTGCAGACCCTTCTCCGTTTCGCACGACCTTTGGCACCGGACATCCCATGTTGATATCCAGAATGGAAAACGGACGTTCCTCGACCCGTTTCGCCATCTCGCTGACGATCTTCGGATCTGAACCAAAAAACTGCAGCGATACCGGCACTTCCTCGGGATGAATCTGAAGCAGACTTTCCGTATTCTTATTATTATAGAAAATACCTTTTGCACTGACCATCTCCATACACAGAAGACCCGCTCCCTGCTCCTTGCAAAGCAAGCGAAATGGCAGGTCTGTTACGCCTGCCATAGGTCCGAGTACATAAGAATTTTCCAGTAAAACATTTCCTATTTTCAACTGTTTCATTTTCACACTCTAACTCTTTCTCTCGTTTCTTTTCTCAGGATCTGTACTCTACTCTTCTTCCAGATCAACCTCTTCTCCCAGATAAAACACCTTATAAAACAATTCCAGTGACTCGAACAGCTCCTGTTTTGTCTGCTGCAGCTGTTTGATCTTCAAAACACTGCCGATCTCATCAAACGAAAAATCATTCTCCTCGTGATCTACCCGAAACTCCAGATTTCCATCCTCATCATAGAAAACCATCAAGATCCCGCCTACATCTTCTGTGTAGAGTACACACATAATATTCAATTCCTGCTTGATACTTTCAGGCAGCATTTCAAACTCGGGATTCAGATAGTATTTCTGCTCATAAGAGTTCGCCGCACAAAGCACAATTTCTTCTTCCATTTTCAGTTTCCTTTCTTATATGACTAAACATATCCGTAAATACCGCGCACGGAAACTTCTCCCGCATAGACCGCTGTTTCACTTCCATCCGCTTTTCTTACAAGCAGCTCACCACCGTTATTGATTCCAAGAGCTTCTGCCTGCCATTCTCCCTTTGGCTCCAGAACCCGGACCTCACGTCCGCAATTCACAAGCAATTCATTGTATGCTTTTTGGATTCCCGAAAGATCTTCCGTTTTCATGAATTCGGCATATGCTTTTTCAAACCACCGCATAATTGCTGCAATGAGTGGACTGCGTCTGATACTGTGTCCTGCTTCAATCCGAAGTGATGTGGCAGTCTGCTTTAGTTCTTCCGGAAATTGTTCAATATTAGTATTGATCCCGATTCCAATGACAACATAATTGATATAATCAATCTCTGTGCTCATTTCCGTCAGGATTCCGCAGATTTTTTTCCCGTTGATAACCAGATCATTGGGCCACTTAATCTGTACATCCAGACCCGTACATTCCCGAAGCGCCATTGCAGCCGCATATGCCATAACCAGAGTCAACATGGGTGCTTTGACCGGTGCGATCTCCGGACGCAAAAGAAGTGACATATAAATATTCTGATCCGCCGGAGACTCCCAGGTTCTTCCTCTTCTGCCTTTTCCGGCAGTCTGCTGTCCTGCTGCTGCCAGAGTTCCGTGAGGCGCCCCCTGATCTCCCATTCTTTTCGCCTGAATATTGGTGGAATCTGTTTCTGTAAAATAATACACGTTTTGTCCTGCCCAGACAGTATCTATCTGACTGACGATCTCCTCCCGGGAGAGAATATCCGGAAGAGAAGAGAGGCGATACCCTCTGTTGCGTACCGCTTCCACTTCATACCCTTCCTCTTTCAGTTGTTTGATCACCTTCCAGACTGCAGTTCTGGATACCTGGAACCGCTCACAGATCTGCTGCCCGGAAACATAGTCCTGACTCTCCCGCAGCATTTTTAAAATTTCCGCTTTCAATTACATCTCTCCCAGTGTCGCTGCCATCACAGCTTTGATCGTATGCATCCGGTTTTCTGCTTCATCAAATACTTTGGACTGTGCGGATTCAAATACTTCATCCGTCACTTCCATATCTGTAATGCCAAACCGTTCTCCCATCTCTTTTCCGATCTTTGTCTTCAGATCATGGAATGCCGGCAGGCAGTGTAAAAAGATCGCAGACTCTTTTGCATTTGCCATCACTTCTTTTGTCACTTTATATGGAGACAATTCACGGATTCTCTCTTCCCAGACTTCATCCGGCTCTCCCATAGATACCCAGACATCGGTATAGATAACATCCGCATCCTTTGTTCCTTCTTCTACATTCTCTGTCAGTGTGATCGTTGCTCCTGACTCTTTTGCATATCCGCGGCATGTCTCTACCAGTTCCTCATTCGGGAAATACTTTTCTGTTGTACAAGCCACAAAATCCAGTCCCAACTTCGCGCAGGCGATCATCAGAGAATTTCCCATGTTATATCTTGCATCACCCATGTACACCAGTTTCAGACCTTTTAAAGTACCGAAATTCTCACGGATCGTGAGCATATCTGCCAGCATCTGTGTCGGATGATATTCATTGGTCAGACCGTTCCATACCGGAACCCCGGCATATTTTGCAAGTTCCTCCACGATCTCCTGTCCATATCCGCGGTATTCGATTCCATCATACATTCTTCCCAGTACTCTTGCAGTATCCTCGATACTTTCCTTCTTTCCGATCTGAGAACCGGTCGGATCCAGATAGGTAGAACCCATGCCCAGATCATGTGCCGCAACTTCAAATGCACAGCGTGTTCTTGTACTGGTCTTCTCAAAGATCAGTGCAATATTTTTGCCCCTGTAGAAATCAACCGGCTGGCCGTTTTTCTTCTTCTCTTTCAGATCTGCTGCCAGATTCAGAAGATATGTGATCTCTTCCGGTGTAAAATCTTTGAGTGTCAAAAAATTTCTTCCTTTTAAGTTCATAGTTCTGTTCCTTTCTATCTGAATCAATGTGTGTGTAAATCTCGGAAGATGCATCTGATCTTCCAGTTTCTCATAATGTTCCTGTACCAGATCACGGAGCTGATCCACAGTATAGATCTGATATTTGGGAATGCGAAGCAGCTTGGCGCTTGCTTCCAGCATTGCCAGATACAGCTCTTTGGCAGAACACCCAATGGGAAGCTTCAGTACAAATGCCATCTCGGCTTTCTCCAGATCCGGAATCTCGCATAATCTGTCTTCATACCACGTCTCCTCATGGGTCTGCTCCAGATAATATATAACTCCTTCCAGACCATAGAGCATCCGTTTTGCATCATAATACCCGATCTTCAGATTCTGCCGGCTTCTTTTGCTGTCAAATTCCAGAATACTTCCCAGCCGCACTCTCGGGCTGATCTCATGAACCTCACCGTCTTCCGGAATATTTGCCCTGGGCTCTCTTCCCGGTCCATGGATCCGGATGGTAATAATATCCTTATACCCACGGTTTAACAGGGAGTTCAACGGAACATTGTTGATCACGCCTCCGTCAATATAACGCTTTCCCTGCAACCTTTCATTTTTAAATCCAAGCAGATAAGCACTGGCAAGCAAAAAATCTTCCAGAGCGCCTTCAGGAATATCTTCCAGCGAAAGATCCAGCTCTTTCATATCCGTCACAGAAAATGTCAGAAGACAGAACTCCTTTCCCGAATGTCGGATTTTCTCTTCATCCACCATTTCGTGGATCAGATTTCGAAGCGGGGTAATATCCACACCTCCATCTGAAAGTTTTTTCCAGAGTTCAGAAAATACTTCCTTTATTTTTCCATCTTTGCTGAACAGATGCTGCATCCACTCATCATCCACATCCATGACTCTGGAAAACTTCATCTCTGCCCAGATCTTCTGTGCATTCTCCACACTGTCCATGCAGATCAGAGCACCGTTTAATGCTCCTACAGAAGTCCCTGCCACCGCGCAGACCTTCACGCCTGCTTCCTCAAGCGCTGTCCACGCACCGATCTGATAGGCTCCTCTTGCCCCGCCGCCATCCAGCACCAGACCATATTCTTTTGTCAGATCTAACAATGGTTCCATACTATCACCCCTGTCAATTTCTGAAAACGTGTTATCCTCTCCGCTGTCTGCTGACTTCAAACATCAGAACTGTTGCTGCCACCGCCGCATTTAATGACTCCACCTGTCCACACATCGGGATTCGGATCCAAGTGTCGGCACACTGTGCGATCTCTTCTCTGAGCCCATTTCCTTCATTTCCAATCAGGAAAGCAGTTCCCTGTCTATAGTCTTCTTTATCATAGGTATTTTTCCCATCCAGATGTGCCGCATAGCTTTTGATATTCTGTTCTTTCAACGTGTGGATCGTCTCTTTCAGATCATCCACATACAAAAACGGCATCCGGTAAAGTGCTCCCATGGTGGAGCGGATCGTCTTTGGGTTGTAAATATCCACGCAATCCCGGCTCATTATGATACCTGTCACTCCGGCAGCCTCCGCTGTTCGAAAGATTGTTCCCAGATTGCCCGGATCCTGCAGATTGTCTAAGATCATCAAATGCGGAATAGCTCCCTCTGTCATCTGACCCAAAGTATATTCCATCTGATGCACAACTGCCAGTACTCCCTGCGGCGTCTTGGTATCAGACACATAAGAAAATACCGCATCAGACAAGATTTCCGTCTTTTTGCGGATCTGCTCCCGGACTTTTAAGTCTCCCCCTGAAATCACATCCAGCACTTCTTTTCCATACTTTTTTTCAAAACTCTCCGAAAAGTACAGACCTACCAGGCGCTCATGAGGTGTTTCTCTGACCATGCGGATTCCTTCCGCAATAAAGATTCCTTCGCGGCTGCGTATTTTACTTTTTTTCTGTATTTGAGATAATTCTTTTACTCTTTGATTACTTGTACTTGTGATCATCTTTCTTACTTCCATGTATGAAATTTTTCCAAAACCGAAGTGGCTCCGATCAGAATCAGAATCGCTCCCTCCGGAAGCGGCTCATACGGATCCAGTGTAACATCCACCTGCACTCCCTGAATGATTCCAACCACATTGATCCCGTACTGCTCACGGATCTTCAATTCGCTTAAGCTTCTTCCGACCCATTTTTCCGGAATCACCACTTCTGCCATGCTGTATTCGGAGGACAATTCGATCCAGTCTGCAAATGCCGTGGACATCAGGCTTTTTGCCACCCGTTCCCCCATATCGCACTCTGGATAGGCAATGGCATCTGCCCCCACCTTTTCGAGGATTGCGCCCTGCAGCTCATCTTTCGCCTTTGCGAGCACATACGGGATTCCCATCTCTTTGGAGATAATCGTGGCCATAATGCTCGCTTCCAGACTTTCAGAGACTGCAACGACTGCTCCGTCCAGATTTCTTCCTCCCAGTGCATGAAGTGCATCAGGATCCGATACATCCGCCCGCATCGCATAAGAGACCATATCTGAAATCTCCTGGATCTTTTCATATGATTTATCTACTACCACTACATCGCATCCCAGATTTTCCAGTGTCAGGGCAACACTCCGCCCAAAACTTCCCAATCCGAACACTGCAAATTGTTTTTTCATGTCTTTCTACCCCTTCTATCCTAACATAATCCGTTTTTCCGGCAAATCCCTGAATTTTGCCTGCATATCTTCTCTTCCGGCAAATACCAGCGCCATGGTGATCGGCCCGATTCGCCCCACATACATGAGGATCATCAGGATCACATGACTGCCTCTTGTCAGCGACGGCGTCAGATCTGCGGAAAGTCCCACCGTTCCGATCGCGGAGGTCGCCTCGTACATCAAGTCGATAAACCGCTCATCAGGCTCTAAAACAGCAAGTCCGAACAGACCTGTCAGCCAGATTGCAAATGTAAGAAATACAATCGCAATCCCGGAACGTACATTGGATTCTGCAAGCCGTCTTCCGAAACACTCCGTTGATTTTCTTCCCCGGATCACTGCAGCACAGGTGAGCAGCAAGATGGCCATTGTCGTCGTCTTGATACCGCCCGCCGTACCTCCCGGAGAACCTCCGATAAACATCAGAATACATCCAAACAACTTGGATGCCGAAGTCAGTTCTGCCTGAGAAACTGTAGCAAATCCAGCTGTTCTCGTCGTCACGGACTGAAATCCGGATGCCAGAAGCTTTTCACCAAATCCAAGCTTTCCGATGGTTGCATCATTGTGATACTCCAGCAGAAAATATCCCAGCGTTCCTATCATGATCAATCCCGCTGTCATGACGATCACCATCTTGGACTGAAGATGCAATCTCGTAAACAAGCGTTTTAAGGGGCGTTTCTGTCCTGCCACATCCTGCAGGTTCATTCGCACATCATGCCAGACTGTGAATCCGAGTCCTCCCGCAACGATCAAAAACATCGTAGTCAGACTGACAAGAGGTGAGCTTACATACTCCATAAAGCTGGAAGTGCCAAGCACGTCAATTCCTGCATTACAAAATGCAGAAACAGAATGAAAAATCCCGTATGCTACACCTTTGATAAATCCATACTCAGGAACAAAATGAAACGCAAATAACACCGCTCCGATGCCCTCTACAAGAACTGTTCCCTTCAGAATCCGGATAATAAACCGTACCATTCCGCTCAACGTCTCCAGATTGTATGTCTGCTGGATCATAACCCTGCTCTTCATGGTGATCTTCTTGCGAATTGCCAGAAATACCGCCATCGTACATGCGATGACACCCAGTCCTCCGATCTGGATCAGCCCCAGCAGTACTACCTTTCCAAACAAGGTAAACTGTGCAGCCGGAAATACAGTGACCAGCCCTGTCACACACACGGCCGAAACCGATACGAACAGTGCGTCCAGATACGCAATCGGCTCCTGATTACTGATCGGAAGATATAACAGGATACTTCCGAGAAAAATCACTCCTAAAAATCCAAACGCAATGATCTGCATCGTGTTAAATGTTACTTTTTTTCTTTTTTCCTGAACTTTACTGTGCACATTCTGCCAATCTGTTTTCATCTTTTTACACCTTAAACCGGTATCCTACTCCCCATATTGTCTCTATATACTGCGGATGTGATGTATCATATTCAATCTTTTCTCTGATTTTCTTAATATGCACCGTCACAGTCGCAATATCCCCTACAGATTCCATATCCCAGATTTCCCGGAACAACTCTTCTTTTGTATATACATGATTCGGATGTCCTGCAAGGAACGTTAAAAGATCAAATTCTTTTGTCGTAAAGGAACGTTCTTCTCCATTCACCCACACCCTTCTCGCTGTCGTATCGATCTTCAGACCACGGATCTCGATCACATCATTTTCTTCTACATTGCTTCCGATCAGACGCTCATAGCGGGACAAATGCGCCTTCACTCTTGCCACCAGCTCACTCGGGCTGAATGGCTTTGTCATATAATCGTCTGCTCCCAGTCCGAGACCACGGATCTTGTCAATGTCATCCTTCTTTGCAGATACCATAATGATCGGTGTATTTTTCTGACTCCGCACTTCACGGCAGATTTCAAACCCATCCACTCCCGGAAGCATCAGATCCAGAATGATCAGATCAAACTCCTCTTTCATTGCCTTGTTAAGCCCTGTCTCTCCGTCATTTGCCACTTCTACCTGAAATCCGCTCAACTCCAGATAGTCCCGCTCTAAATCTGCAATACTTTCCTCATCTTCTACAATCAATATTCGTTTACTCATTCATTGGTACCTCCTGATATTTTCTGATTACAAAGTACATGGTTGTCCCGACGCCCTCTTCACTGGTAGCCCAGATCTTTCCGCCATGCTCTTCTACAATTTTTTTCACGATCGAAAGCCCGATCCCGCTTCCGCCTTTGGAAGAATTCCGTGACGCATCTGTCCGGTAAAACCGGTCAAATATATTCGGAAGATCTTTCGCCGCAATCCCTTTTCCGTTGTCTCCCAGTTCAATCTGAACAAAATCTCCTACATCCTTTAAATCCATGGTAATGGAAGGATCTGACTTATCCATATATTTTACAGAATTCCCTACAATATTGCTGATCACTCTTCGAAGCTGCTCCGGATCCACAATCACCTTAGAATCTGTCTCCAGATAATTTCTATACCGAAACTGTACGCCCTTTGCCTCCAGTTCCATAAACAAATCCTCTGCACAGTCACCAAAATACTGCTTTGCTGAAATCGTCGTAAAATTATACGGAATACGGTTCGTATCGATCTTGGAATAGAATGTCAGTTCATTGATCAGAAGATCCATTTCATTCGCCTTATTGTAGATGGTCTTGATATATCTGTCCATCTTCTCCGGAGTGTCTGCAACTCCATCCATAATTCCTTCCACATAACCTTTGATAGCCGTGATCGGTGTCTTCAGATCATGGGAAATATTACTGATCAATTCTTTGTTCTCTTTATCGTATGCCACCTTTTCTTCTGCGTTTGCCTTCAGTCTCAAACGCATCTCTTCAAAATCCTGACAGAGCTGTCCGATTTCATCATTGGTCTCATTCTTAATTTCAAAATCCAGATTGCCCTCTTTGATATTGCGGGCCGCTGCCTGCAGTTTTGCAAGCGGCAGTGAAACCGTCCTGTAAATCCAGAAGATCAGAGCTGATGCCGTGCAAAATACAATGATCAGATATAATTCCTGAATATCATTCACCGCTTTTGGCGCAAATGCCGTCATCGCTACAGTTGTAAACAATGTAGGCAGAATCATCACGATCATAAACGCAAGAATCAGCTTGGTTTTTAATTTCATCTTCATCGCCTCCCATCCTGCATGCTCTAATACAGAAAAGAGGACAGTCCCTGGTGCAGGTCCCTGTCCTTCTTTTTTATTTTCCGCACCTCTTTCGTATTACTATAAACCAAAAGAGGCATTCCGTCTACTGTTATAAATATTTTTTCAATACTTCTGCTTTGTCCAGTTTTTCCCACGGAAGATTCAGATCGTTTCTTCCAAAGTGTCCGTAAGAAGAAGTCTGTTTGTAGATCGGACGTCTTAAATCCAGCATTTTGATGATTCCTGCCGGACGAAGATCAAAGTTCTCACGCACGATCTCCACCAGTTTTTCTTCGGATACTTTTCCTGTTCCGAATGTATCTACCATAATGGAAGTCGGCTGAGCAACACCGATCGCATAAGAAAGCTGAATTTCGCACTTGTCAGCCAGTCCTGCTGCCACAATGTTCTTTGCTGCATAACGTGCTGCATATGCCGCAGAACGGTCTACCTTTGTACAGTCTTTTCCGGAGAATGCCCCGCCGCCGTGACGTGCCATTCCGCCGTAAGTATCTACAATAATCTTTCTTCCTGTCAGACCGCTGTCTCCGTGTGGTCCGCCGATCACAAAACGGCCTGTCGGATTGATGAAGAATTTTGTATGTTCATCTACCATCTCAGCCGGGATGATCTCGTCAAATACATATTTCTTGATATCTGCGTGGATCTGTTCCTGTGTCACATCCGGATCATGCTGTGTAGAAAGTACCACTGCATCCAGACGTTTCGGAGTTCCATTCTCATCATACTCTACTGTTACCTGTGTCTTTCCGTCCGGACGCAGGTAAGAGAGCGTTCCGTCCTTGCGCACTTTTGTCAGCTGAAGGGCAAGTTTGTGTGCCATTGCGATCGGATACGGCATAAATTCTGCTGTTTCGTTGGATGCATATCCAAACATCATACCCTGATCTCCTGCTCCGATTGCTTCCAGTTCATTATCGGACATTTTATTTTCTTTTGCTTCCAATGCCTTGTCTACACCAAGTGCAATATCTGCCGACTGCTCATCGATCGTTGTCAGCACGCTGCATGTATCTGCATCAAATCCGAACTTTCCTCTTGTGTATCCGATCTCACGCACTGTATCTCTTACAATTCTCGGAATATCTACATATGCTTTTGTTGTAATCTCTCCCATGACCATGACCATACCGGTTGTCACGCAAGTCTCACATGCAACACGGCTCATCGGATCCTGCTCCATCAAAGCGTCCAGGATCGCATCTGAAATCGCATCACAGATCTTATCCGGATGTCCCTCTGTAACAGATTCCGATGTAAATAATAATTTTTCCATTTTGTTCCTCCTTCTTTGTTTCTTTCTCTCTTTTCGGACTGCATCTCTTCTAATAAAAACAGCCCGCCAAAAAGCGGACTGTTCTTTACCAAAACAATCCTCTTATTGTTCGATTGCTCGCTCAGGTTGGCACCTTCCTTGACGGGGTTGCCGCAGCTTCATAGGTCCTTTGTACCTCCACTGCTCTGAATAAGAGAAAGTTTGCATCATTCATTTGTAACAATAGGACTTTACACCGTATTGCCTGAAATGTCAATATCATTTCTATTTTTTCCTGAAAATTTTACAGATCACGATCACTATAATAAGAAGGGATACTCCTGCCACGATCAAAAGCAGCGTCAGCCCTTGCCCGGATTCATCACCGGTCTGGATAATCCCATTATTTTGACCTGCATCCGGATCAGAGGGACTGACACTTACGATTTCGTCCCCATCCTGCTGTGCGCTAAAATACCATTTCACAGGAAACTCTCTGCCTGCCACTTCATTTCCCAGTGACGTCGGGACTTTCAGCACTGCTTTCAGTTGGATTGACGTCTTATCGGAAACGGTTCCCAACTTCACATTTTCCAGGATCAGTCCATTTTCAACGACAAGCCGGTCATTCGCATAGAGATCCATTCTCACATCTTTTAAAATCTCCCGCGTCTCATCGTCACACTCTGCTCTCAAATAGAAACTTGTTTCATGCGTAATATTTTTGGCTTTCAGGATCATCTCCTGTTCACGCACATCGCCCGGCATCAGATTTTTGAACCCCTGAAACAGATCGGTTCCATCGGTGTTTTTAAAAGTAATGCTTTGCTCTTTTCCATGATAACTCACTTCAGGAACTGCATTTTTGCCAGAAGCGGACTGTATGGAAGCATGTACAGACATCGGCTGCATGACCAGCTGCATCAGCACTGCAAACAGCATAACACTCACAGCCACTTTTTTCTTTGGGAATACGGTCTTTTGGAAGATTCCAATCTTGTTCCGTCTCTTTTTCCTCATCTTTATCTTCCTCTCTTTCTGCCCGCTTAATTCTGCTGTTTCAGCTCAAGCGTTCCGTCTGCTTTCACCGAAACCTGACTTTCCCACGCATCTTCCACCGCAGTAGTCGGTTCTGCCTGAATGGCCTCCGCAAGAATGTCAACAACAAGATGACGATTCTCTTTTTCTGTTTCCCGACATTCTTGAATCAGCACATCTGTTGCATCACCACTCTTTACCGGAGCTGCGTAATAATAATATCCATTGCTGCTTTTCAGCCATTGCGCGCTGTCTCCCCAGTCTATCTGATAGTCCATTCCTTCTGCCGGAACTTCTCCAACAATATTTCCTTCGTTGTCTTCATAGTAAATCAGAATCTTTGCCCGGAGATATTCGTCAACTGTTCCTGTATTTTTCAAGAATACATTACTCTTTACAGCCCCATCAAAATTCTCCTGCACTTCCGTTTCCACAATTCCTGTTTCAAATGTGTTCACAAGTTTTGCTTCGCGCTGTAAGTATGCAACTGCACCCACAACGAAAACACAAGCAATCAGAACGATACTGAGAACGGCCACTCCGACTCGTTCCTGAAGCCGGAGTCTGTTTTTCTTTTTTTGTCTTTTTCTATCTGCCATGATCAATTTCCTCCTGCCTGTACTTCACTGCCGAATACATTTTTCATTTCACAGAAATCAGAGAACCATTTTTCATTCTGTCTTGCATTACCATATACAATGATTTCAGACTGCAAGATATCAATCGTCACATCTGTCGTTCCACTCTGATCAAAACCTGTCTGTGCCTGACCATTCAGCATCACACTGTCTGCCTGATCTCGCCATGCCCAGGTCATGTCTTCTGAAACTCGATAGTTTCCAAGCGGCAGTTTCACTTCTGTCCTGCCTTCTCCGTCTTTCACTGCAAGCGGCACACTAAATAAAGCTCCATCCGGATTTCCGGAGTCATCCAGCTTCTGAACATTTACAAGTACCATTCCGTCTGTTTTCAATCCAATATAAGACTTGCGAACAACCAGACGTCCATACAGCTTATGTACTGCCATACCATTCTCATCTGTCAGAACGCTTCCCTCACTGGCGCTTACATACGTTGGATTGCCCTCTTTATCCGGCTCACCTGACATGTATACATTGGTTCGAATACCCTGGATTCCCTTCTTCATTATATCTGGCGTGTCATGCTGACCTGCAACTTCTTCCACTGCAATCTTGATTTCAGGCTGTGTATATTTTTTGGTAAATAGTGTATTCAGCTCTCTTGTTCCATCTTCACCTTCACTCACAGAATAGACCATACCGTCATACACACTCTCTTCTGAGTCTAAAAACGTAATTGCATATGCCACCGGATATAAATTCATAGACTGCGTAACCTCTGTGTCTTTAAACTCTTCCCAGCTCACATATTTTTGTTTCGCCTCGTTCCACCAGCGCCACTCAACGAATTTCAGGTTCGTGCCACTTGCTTCCTGTATCTCTTTTATCTTTTCTTCAATCTGTACAAATGCTTCTGTATCGATCGGAACTTCTTTCTTTGGATCCTCAGGATCTTTGCTCACAAATGTCCGATTCTCATCGGCTGTCGTCTTTGCTGTGTAGATAATATTTCCGTTAAAATCATAATAATTGATATCTATCGACTGTGCATATACTGCTGTGTATTTTCCATTTGCAAACAGTTCAGACTCCGGAATCAGATATGTACTCTCTTCCGTCAGTAATGTTCCAGGATTTTCATCAGATACATATCCGGTGTACCATCCTTTAAACGCATAGCCTGCATACTCTTTTGCTACAAGAGAAAATACATTGTGATCATTTTGTACATAACGCACGGTTGCCGGATCTCCACCGTTCTCCTGAATAGTCTGGTCAATATTACTGTTTACCTCTGCAGAAACCTGAACAAATACCGGCCACAGATCCATGGAATGCTCGACAGTCGTTTTCTCGTTTACAAGTGGAAGCGGCGTCTGATCATATGCTTCTTTTGAAGCATAGTAGTGATACCATCCATTCGGCTTCTCTTCCGTCCAGCCAATCATATATGCATTCTTAAGTTCTTCTGGCATTCTGTCGTAATTTATTTCCGGCATCAGTCCTAACGGCTGTCCTACATTTCTTGTCTCCAGATGCGTACTGTCTTCCAGGCCCTGACCATCCATATGATATACAACGAAAGCCGGATTATAAATAGACATAAATGTATACGATTTTCCCGCTTCTACGGTCATCTGGAAGGTGTAGCTATTTCCATTTGGAGTACCTGTTCCCCACAGATCTGTAACCTTTCCGTCTGATAAGGTACACTTGAATCCGACAAGTTCATATTTCGCATCTTCGCCTTCTCTTACCGGAGTAACATTTGTCTCTGCGGTCAATGTTATTGTTGCAGTTCCTTTTCCTGTATTTTCATCCATTACCAACTCATATGACGGTACATTTGGATACTGAACTCCGTTTGGAAGTTCTGCCATCTGATGAATATTCGTTGTCGTCTTGATGTCATATTTTACATATACCGGATAAAGTTCCATTGTCTCCGTAACAACTGCATCATCCTTAAGAAGATATGGCAATGCCTTGTCTGCATCAGAAGTACAATACGGGTCATTTTCTACATCGTAGATATAATTCCACTCTGCACCGCCTTTTACAATACCTCCGTTTTCCTGTGAATTAACCTCTTTTGCCTGGATCCATCCGAGGAATTCATATGTAACACCTGCTTCACCAGATTCGATTGCCATGTCTCCTTCTGTTGGGGATCCTCCGCGTTCCAATTTTGCCCTCTCATCCTGAATCGTCGTTCCTGTGGAGAATGGATAGCGATAATCCTCAAATACATTCTCTTCTTGGAATACCAGATCTTGATATCTTCGTAAAACAGTTTTTACTTCTTGACCTGTTTTATAATGGAAATTGAGCTGCGCTGCAAGATGCGCTTCTATTCTATATTGTGAAAGAGACGAATGTGGTTTCCTAAACGTAACCGGATTTTCTGTATTCATCCACAACGTCGTCGTTTGGTCTTCTTCTGCCCAAAATACAAACTGATATCCATCTTTTACTTGAGCTCGAACAGTAAAATCATTAAAGAGGTGCGCATCTCCGGACATGGATAACTGTGCCGCATTTGGAAAATCACTACGCATCGACAACTGAAAAGTTCCAGTGCCCTCCCAATGCCCATATGCAGAAATTGGCGTCTTGATAATCAGGTCTTCTCCCGAAATCTCATCTCCGCCTTCACAGGAATCTCCGCCATTATTGTTCAAAGACCAATGCGAAAGATTATGCTCATAATCTTTTGGTGCAATTTCCATTGCATAAGTTCCATCAAACGCAGACTGATACCTCACCCACTCAGAATAAAAGTTCCAATATTGGTATTCACCATCCACTTTATCATTGTCTTTTGTATTCACATAATAATCTATACAATACTCAAACCGCGCCGTATAGGTTACTTCTTTCGACACATCCGGCACATAGTATGTCTGCTCATTGCTGACTCGCGCCTCGATTGGCTGTCCCTGCTCATCAACTCCGATCTGCTGATACCATCCAAGGAAACGATATCCTGCCGGAAATGCGCCATCTGCTTCTGCTCCTGTCACCTGAATGAATACACCAGTGTCATCGCTTCCAATAGACGTGTGACCAACACCTTGCCGCTCGGATACAAGCTCACTTTCATCCTGTTCATGTCCTTCAAACACTGTTTTGATATTTGTGATATAACTTGTAAAGATTGGATACAACTCCATGGTTTTCTCAACCGGATCTCCTGCATGGTAAATTGCCCCCTTATTCAAAAGTTCTTCCAATTTTCCGGAAGTAATCGCGGAATAGCCACCGCCTGATTCGTCCGGATTTGGCTCCGTTGTCCATCCATAGAATACGGCTCCATCCGGCGTAACCGTCGGCACAACATCTGCCAGGTTTTCCCGATAAGTATAGTATTTCGTATCGCTTGTCATCTCCATTCCGTCAAGTTCATGGAATGCAATCCGGGCTTTCAGACAGGCAATATACAAATCCTTATCTGTCTCGTTATTTCCAAATTTAAATGTGTACCTTTGTTCCTGACTGACCGGTTCTGCTCCTTCTGCATGTGTGATTGCTTCCAGTTCAGACATATCCGATACAGAATCTTTTCCTACGTCTTTCTGCTTAAACCATCCGGCAAACTCGTATTCGGTAATCTTATCTTCCGGATTGCTGTCCACCGGATTTACTTCCAGCGTTGCATTGACATCCCCGCGAGGGTGGATGCCCTGGACTGCAAAATGGTATGCGTCATCCGTTGATACCTTTTCATTGACAAGCGCAGTCGGATCAACGGATACCACCCCTGCTCCCGGGAAGTCAAATGTCACAGACATATGGCTTCCGTGAACCGGAATTCCCAAATCATAATCCATTACCCATTTGTTGATGTGTTCTGTAGCTTCTCCTCTGATTTTTGTTCCTTCAAAATCATAGTCATGATCTTTCCAGAACTCACGATCTTCATATGTTTTATCATCTTTTGCTGAATACTGTGGCGTATCGTTCCAATCTTCCACCGCTCTTATCGTTTTACTGGTACTGCTTTCACTTCGTTTAAAATAGGAATCTGTCACCGTTGCCTGACTCTCTTTAATATTTGCAATACCACTGATGTTTACATCTGTCTGAATAATCGGAATCACAAGGATGGCATTGTACTGTTTGGAATGAATATTTCCGGCATAATGACATCGCTCAATGTGGGAATTTCCCCTAAGTGCACCTGTGATACCGCCTGCATATCCCGCAATTCCCGAACCGACTGCGACATAGTTTGCCGCATAAAAAGATACGTCTGCTGTACAGAAACAATCTACAATCCTTGTTTCTCCATCAGCTGTATTCACACCACCGACAATTCCTCCGGCATAAACGGATTTTCCTCCAAGAGCGCCGACTGCGATATCATAATCATTTCTGACAACGCTTTCCTGTAATTCATTGCTTTCTCCCACATAATTAGAACGTACTCTTGAATATTCGATCGTAGAATCTTCTGCCCAGCCGACCAGACCGCCCATATACAGACCTTCTCCTCCGACTCCGGTGACTCCCGATGTACTGTTATTAACAATCTCTGTTCCACTGATCTCACAGTTATACATTACGCTGTCTTCCATAATTCCTGCGATTCCTCCACCACAGAATCCAAGGTTTGTAATCAGCGAGATTACATTGTTTGCCGAAGACAGCTTGATCTTACTGTTTAAAACTGTCAGATTTTCCAGGTGTGTGTTTTTTGCATGACCAACCACAATTCCGCCTTGATAAATTGCTTCTATATCTGCATTTTCCAGAGTAAGATTCTGAATAGTGGCTCCATCTGTAAAAGAAAACAATCCACTATTCGGGTCCTTTATAATATTCGGTTCATAGACAAGACCTTTGATTCTATGATTTTGACCATCAAACGTTCCTTTAAACGGTCTGTCCTTCGTTCCAACCGTAAGATGCGTTACACCATATTTTTCCAACATGGCCTTAATATCAGCATCTGTAAGATCCAAATCTGTATTTAGGACCACCCTGTGTCCCTCGTAATCCAGTGTCTGACTTGCCATTGCAAAAATAAAAAAATCTTCAAATGTATTAATTTCGTTTATTCTCTCTGTTTGCTGCACTTTCTCTTGCTGCTGAGATTCCTCTGCTTCTTTCGCCTCTGCAGAAATTGAAAATAAGAGAGGCATTATAAGACAGAGTACCAGCACACCCAAGATCTTTGATAAATTTTTCTTAATTTGCCTTTCGTTTTCTCTCTTCATTATTCTGCCTCCTTCGGCCAGCCATTCGCTGTCTCTGCCGATGTTCCGTTATTTTCACTTTGAACAGCCTGTGCGGAAACTACAAATTCAATTTTGCTTCCTGCATGGTCTGTCTTTAATCTATCTAAATCAAATATCAGTTCCTCAAAAAGATTGCCCGTCACCTGATCCTGCTCCAGCGCTTTGCTATGGTAATACCACTCTCCATGTTTTACCCATTCTCCGGTCGGATCTTGGAACGAGACATACTCTCCCGCCTGAAACTTTCCTTGTTTATCTTCACCGCTAAACTCAATCTTGACCCTGACATATACCGGGTGTTCACATATATTTTTTACTTTTATGATACGAGATACCTGATTCCCGTTTAACTTTTCCTCTTCTGTCGTTACGGAGACTTCTTCTCCATTTTCATCCATCCTGTTATTGATCAGCTGAATTTTCAGCCTGCCAAACGAAATAATATTTTCCGCTGTGCCTTCACTCGTTGAAAAAGCAACGGAGGAAAGAGCACAAAGCAATATCGAAATAATACAAATAATTGTTATCCTTTCTTTCATACTTTTCATAGCTCTCTCCTCCTGCTTCCTATTTTATTCGCTAATCAAATCCTGCATATTTTTAAATGATTATGTAAATTTATCTTTTTCAATTATTTTGTAATACCAAATGCTTTTTTGGCTGCTTCTAAGATTACATTGTCTTCAATCTCTGTTCCCTGAGCATCTTTTGACTGATGCAAGAATGCCTGTACAGTAATTGTTCTGCCTGTAGCATCTTCTTTTGCTACAAAGTCTTCGATATTTGCATCTTTGGAAACAAGTACGTTATCAAACAGCGCTTTGTCTGTCCACACATTTTTATCTTTTACATTAGATGCATCTAAACCTGCATCATATTTGAACAGACCGCCTGTGTAATATGTTTTCTGATCTACTGTAATCGCGTCAGCTTCCACTGCAGACCATCCCTCGTTCATTGCAAAATACATCATCTGATTGTTTACCATTTCATTTGTTACGTAAACATACACATCACATGCTTCACTTCCAGGTCCAACACCTACATACGGGTCTTTCGCAACAGTGTTTCCCGGCATCAATTTTGAATCTGCTACCCAATGTGGCTCATACAGGTTTCCATTTAATTTTGTTGTATCGTCTGGGTCAATCGGTACTTCAGGATCCGGACCTGGTTTCTCTGGTTTGATCGGTCCGATATTACCTACTGTGAATGAGTTGGTTAATTTACTGTGAGTTGTCAGATACGCAATCGTACCTCCGACAGCCAAAACGCACACAAGTAATACGGCAATGACTGCTGCCATTTTTGATTTGTTTCTGCTTTTGTTTGTTTCTTTCATCTTCTCTTCTCCTTCTCTAAGTATTGCAGGATTCGTGAAACTGCGAATAGGCTAAGGACTATAATGATCACACCTGCCTTTCCCGACGTCGTCCTTATCAACATATACACATATCCTACGATCGGAATTGAGTATTCCACCCGCCCGATTATATGATCAAAATCAACGGCTTTTGCGTCATTGATTTGATTACCTTCTGAATCAAGGTTATTCACCCCATAAGTGGTAACGCACTTCCCTGCTTTGTCAACTCCTCCAATCCGATGCGTTGCCACAACATCTTCTGTCATATAAAAACTGATATCATCCCCTGCTTCCAGCTCTTCCGGGTTCACACCATTGACATACACGACACTCCCCACCGGATACACCGGAATCATACTTCCACTTGTGATCACGTAAGGTGTATATCCAAATAATCTGACTCCTCCCAAAAGAAACAGTAAAATGAGCAGTAAAACCGCTGCAATCCAAAAAATAATATCGATTATTTTTCGCAATATTTTTATCATTGATCTATCCTCATTTTTATTTCATGTTTGATTCCCATGTTGATTTGCTTAAAAAGTACACAAAAAAGAAACCATCTGTATTTCTTAATAAAATACAAACCGTCTCAAACTATCTTTTTCCACTATTCACTTTTACAATATGGGATTTTAAAGTACTGACTGACTGACTGACTGACTGACTGACTGACTGACTGACTGACTGACTGACTGACTGACTGACTGACAATTGTACCTTTCTTGCATATGTACTTCAACCCTTTCTCATAAGTAATTTTTATTTTTCTCTTCAATTTTTTTCATTATAACATATTTTCACACAATTATGGGCAGAAATTATATTTTTTCATTTTTTTGTATGTTTTTACAGTTTTTCTGCTTTTTATTTTTTATTTTACACCACTTTTTCGTCGAATTGTCAGTTTTTTCATTTTTTATTCATGATATCCCCATCATTTTCTGCGACAAAAAATCCGCAGACTACTTCGAAAAGAAGCCTTCTGCGGATTTTTTCTCACTCACAATGGGATTTCATTCTGTTGTAAAAATATTGCTATTTTTTCTCTGTGATCACACCATTTTCATCGATCACTGCATTCGGACAAAGAGCTGCCACTGCGTCATACATCTTTTTCTGCTCTTCTTTGGCATCTAAATACTCGGTCTTTTCTTCGGTCTGAATCGCTGGAACGATTTCCATCTGCTCCAGTCCTTCTGGTTTAATCGTAAGTTTTAGGATTCCTGCATATCTGCTTGTACCGTCTGTCAATACAGATCCCATGCTATATACAACTGGTTTTCCATTGATATATTCCATGCCCTGGAGACGATCAGAATGCCCACCAAGAACAAGATCTGCTCCTGCCTCCAAAAATGCCGCCGCATGTTCTTTCTGGTACGCTTCTACGTTATTTGTATCGCCTTTTCCTTCATGGTCATATACGATCAGATAATCACAGTTCGCTGCAGCTTCCCGGATCACATCTTCATACTGCTTTGTGTCTGTGTACTCCTGGATACCGGCTTTTCCTTCTCCGGCTGCCAGGTCAAATGTATCTTCCACGCCGGATGCCGCTGTAAATCCGATTTTGATTCCATTCACGATTAGATATACCGGCTGTTTTGCCTGATTTGCATCTGCTCCTGCCCCAACAGCCGCTATCTTTGCATTCTTCAAAAGTTCCAGATTCTCTTTCAGCGCATCCTGTCCAAAATCTGCTGCATGTTCATTTCCAAGAGAAACAACATCTGCTCCCAGACCTTCCAGAATCTTCATCCGGTCTGCATTTGCGTGAAGTACACCTTTTCCTTCCAGAGCTTCTCCCTCGCTGCTGATACTGCATTCCTGATTCAGGAAAAAGACGTCTGCCTGTGTCATGGCATTGAGCAGTTCCTCTGAGAGCATCTGCTTTAACTCTCCTGACTGATCATAGATTCCCAAGGTCATACCTTCTTCTGTCAGCGTCAGATTGCCGCCAAGTGCGATCTCGGCCTGTCCCACTGTATTTCCCTGTTTCTGATAGATCTGATGCTGTGCTGCTGTAGCGTCATCTTTCAGATAGCCCTGATACTCATCGGATAACACATGAAGTGTCTTCTCATAACTTGCATAAAAGTCTGCTTCCTTCAATGCGTCAGATTTTACTTTCTTCTGCAGCTTCTCTGCCGTTTCCTTTGGATACGTCTTTTCCAGCCATTCTGCAAATTTCTTTGCATCCTGTTTGCGGTCTTCTTTGGATGCGTCCGCATCTACATCTGCCAGAAATTCTTCATAACTTGCCGCAATGGCGCTGACTGTACTGCTTATATCTGCTTTGTCTTTTGGCTGACTGTCTTTTTCTTTTTTCTGTCCGCCAATCACCACTGCTGCCACAGCTGCTGCAATCACCAAAAGCACGATCACAAGGATCACGATCTGCTTATGTACTTGTTTTTTACGTTCTGCTTTCTTTTGTTCCCTTACGCCTTCATCATATCGTTCACTGCTCATCTTCTGGACCTCCCTGTTATTTATCAAAAGATGCAGAACTTACTGTCCTGCATCCTGTATCCCCCTTATATTTCCGTCTGAATCTATCCTACTTTCAGCTTAAATTTCTGAATCTCTTTCTCATCAGAAACCTTTTCAATGATTCCGCCAAGACCGCGCAGCTTTTCTTCAAATCTCTCGTATCCTCTCTGGATATAGACGATATCATCCACAATAGTGATTCCGTCTGTCGCAAGCCCTGCGATACAAAGCGCCGCACCTGCTCTTAAATCCGGCGCACTGACTCTCGCTCCGGAAAACTTCTCTACACCTTCGATGGTTGCAGAGTTGCCCTCTACTTTGATCACTGCACCCATTCTTGCCAACTCATCCAGATACTTAAATCTGTTCTCAAAAATACTCTCTGTGATCGTACTTGTACCCTGCGCGAGCGCAAGCACTACCCCGATCTGCGGCTGCATGTCTGTCGGATATCCCGGATACGGCAATGTCTTCACCTGTGTGCTTCTCAAGCGGTTCTTCGCCACCACTCTTACCGCATCATCAAACTCTTCTACTTCACATCCGATGTCCACAAGCTTGGAGATTGTCGCATCCAGATGTTTCGGAATGACATTTAATACCGTCACATCTCCCTTTGTCGCTGCTGCAGCAAACATAAAAGTACCTGCTTCAATCTGATCCGGAATGATGGAATATTCTGTCTTATGGAGGCTCTTGACTCCACGGATCTTGATCACATCTGTTCCGGCACCGCGGATGTTTGCTCCCATGCTGTTTAAGAAGTTCGCAACATCTACGACATGAGGCTCCTTGGCAACGTTCTCCATGATCGTAAGACCGTCCGCCATGGCTGCTGCCATCATCACGTTGATCGTTGCTCCTACAGATACCACATCAAAATACAGATGTGTTCCTCTCAGATGCTCTGCTTCTGCCACGATCTTGCCATGCTCAATATCCACATCCGCACCCAATGCGCGGAATCCCTTCAGATGCTGATCGATCGGTCTGCTTCCGATATTGCATCCGCCCGGCAGAGCCACTTCTGCTCTCTTGTACTTTCCAAGCATCGCACCCAAAAGATAGTAAGATGCTCTGATCTTCTTGATATAATCATATTCTATATTAAAGTCTGTAATTGCGCTTCCGTTAATCTTAACTGTGTGTCTGTCAACTCTCTGAACCATTGCTCCGATTCCCTGAATCGCTTCCAGCAACACATTGATATCATTTACATCCGGCAGATTGTCAATCAGAACGGTCTCGTCTGTCATGATCGCTGCCGCGAGAATAGCCAGTGCCGCATTTTTAGCTCCGCCGATTTCAACTTCCCCTACCAGCGGATTGCCGCCTTTAATAATATACTGCTCCATATTGCACCTCGATTATCGATAATTCTATCGTAGTCCCTTGTTAAATTTCATTACCCCCGCCTTATAAAAGCAAAAAGAAACGATAATTCGCCTTTTTACCCTATAATACGATTAGTTATTATACCATAAAATTTCAATTTGTAAAATCATTTTTTCTCCAGCACCTCGATCTGGGTCAAAACTGCATCGATCGTTTCCTCGATCTGACAGCCGTCCTCGCATATCGTAAGGTCTGCATATTGTTCAAAAAGTTTTGTCCGTTCTTCATACAAATCCCGGAAAGTCTGCCCTTCTCTGAGTACGACTCCCCGCTTTTTCGGACTGCGGATCCTCTCTTTTATTGTGCGATAGGAAGCCTTCAAATATACGACTGTTCCTATTTCTTTAAAATGTTTCATCGCCTCTTCGCAGTATACAACACTTCCTCCCGGAGAGATTACGGCGCGCTCGGCATTCACCTGACAATTCACCTGATTCTCAATGGCAAGAAATCCATCTTCCCCCACATCTGCTATAATCTCTCTGAGCAGACGTCCCTCTTGCTTCTGAATCAATAAATCTGTATCGATAAATTCCATTCCCAGCCGTTTTGCGACAACCACTCCGACCGTACTCTTTCCAACTGCCGGCATTCCTATAAAAATCAGATTCTTCATACGTATTTTCACCCTTATTTTTCCATAATCATGTTAACTTTTATCCCAAAATCTTCGTGTCTACATCGTTTTTATCATAGCACAAAATCTGTAATTAGTAAATTCTGTGGCGAGACCTGCGATGATCACTTCTTCTTTTATATAGTTCATGATACAGCATAACTTCAATCAGATTCTGAAGCCAGTTCGGCATACGTCTTCTTTCCGGTTCCCGCCGATTCTGTTCCTGCACCTGCATAAATTCAGGTTCCCATTCAGATTCCGGCTCCTGCATCCGCTCTGCCTCTTCCATCTGCATGACACTGTTTTCTTCTGCCTGCGACAGAAGTCCTTCATATTCTGTTCCATAGAAAATTTTTTCATGTTTTCTTACATTTTCACAGACTCTTTTGCACATCAGATGCAGCTGCAGACGGTCAGGATATTCATCATACATCATGCTGTTGTCATATTCCATCCTGTCACATTCTTCCTCTATATACGGGAGCAGCCGTTTTGCCACATCCGGATAAAGACTCTTCATGTACTCATAATCTCTACGCTCTTTGCGCTCATCATCATACTGAAGAGGCAGAGGATACGCCATGTAATACGGTAATTTTTTATTCATAGATCCACACTTCCGTTTCAGACATTATATGACTAATATATGTGATTTTTGAGATATGGTGATTTTCCTTAAAATATGTTAGGCTAATATAAAGCATATTTTTTCTAACATTCATTTTATTTCATAAAAATGACGTGAAATATCTTATTCATTTCAAAAACAAGCAAACGCACTGTATCGCTCCGTCATGGAATTGATCGTGCGGGCCAACAAACAGAAGTTTGAGGAGGTAAAAGGAATGTGTGATGCACTGCGGGAATTGATGAAAGATGAGATTGATGCGGAAGTAAAAAAACAGGTACAGGAAAAAATCAATGCAGAGGTAGAATCAGCCGTAGAAATTACAAAAAAAGAAAGCACCAAAGCAACAGAAAAACGCATCAACGCTCTGATTATTGCACTGTCCAAGGCTGACCGAATGGAGGATATCGTAAAGGCGGCCAAAGACCATGACTATCAGCAGAATTTATTTAAAGAATTCGGACTGTAACTAATTCTGACTATGAAATTCCCAGACATACGAGAGTCAACTATGTCTGGGAATTTTTAGCAAAATCAGATGGAGTAAAACCAGTTTCTCTCTTAAATGCTTTTGAAAAATAACTTTGACTGGCAAATCCAAGATTCTCTGCAACAACAGATACCTGCCCGCCATCCTGCAATAATTTTTTTGCTACATTAATTTTTAACTTTAACAAATATTTGTGCACGCTTATCCCTGCATATTTATCAAATATTCTTTTCAAACTGGCGTCACTGATATTACAGTATTCTGCAATTTCACTTACCGTTGGCTGGCAGTCGAGATTCGTATTTAAAAAATTGATCGCATTACGAAACGTGATCGCATCCGGAACAGAAGAAACAGAGGATAATGTTCCCCGCTCCGCGAGACTCAAAAATAATTGGCAAAGGTAACTTACAATAATTTGAGAATAATATGGAAATCTGGAAAAAGGATGTAAATAATAATACTCTATTTTTTCTGTTTCTATATTAATTAAATCAACTTTATTCTGCATATATACAAGTAAAGAATCTATAATTTGTGTCTGCTCCTGAGAAAGTTTAAACACTTTATTGCGAAGCCAAAAAGTTAATGGACCACCTGCCGAAAAAGAAAAAGTAAGCACGGTAGCTCCTTTCGGATTGTTCACGATAAATTTATGAAACTCTAATGGTTTGTGAAAAATAAGTTCACCCTGCGACATATTATAGATACGTTCGTCAGCAGAAACGCAGAGCTCCCCGTCTAAAATATACAAGCATTCCCAGAAATCGTGCGTCTCACCTGGAAATTCAAAACCACACTCATAATGAATTTTAAACAAAGAATGCATACTGGTTATATGAATTTGTTCGATAATCGGAATTGCCGGAAATTCATTTTTGATCAACATACAGCTCCTCCCCATTCCTGATCTAAAATTACATATTTTTGGACTTTTATTGCATAGATTTGCTCTTTTTATATGTGTATAATAACACTAACAAAGAGTCCTGTAAATAAGAAGGAGAATGAACATGGACAAAGTTTTAAAAGTAATTTTGATCGGTGCAGGAAACAGGGGCGAAACATATACCGATATTATGGCTCAGATGAGTGACAAATTCAAAGTTATTGCAGTTGCAGAACCCATCGAGAGCCGTAGAAATAATATCCAGAAAAAACATCAGATAGCCGATAATCTGTGCTTTGAAGATTGGAAGCCATTACTTGATCTTGGAAAGATCGCGGATGTTGCTGTTATTTCAACGATGGACAAACAACATCTGGAACCGACACTGAAAGCAATTTCTTTGCAATATGACATTTTATTGGAAAAACCAGTATCCCCGGACCCGGAGGAATGCAATAAAATTGCAGATTATGCGGAACAAATGGGAAGTAAAGTCATTGTTTGTCACGTACTTCGATATACACCATTTTTTATTACAATCAAAGAACTGATCAATGACGGAAGACTGGGAGATATTATTTCTGTTAATCATGAAGAATGTGTTGGAAATGTACATCAAAGCCACAGTTTTGTCAGAGGAAATTGGGGGAACTCTAAAAGATCTTCCTGTATGCTGTTGCAAAAATCCTGCCATGATATGGATATTCTGCAATGGTTAATTGGAAAGAAGTGTAAAAAAGTACAATCTTTTGGCACCTTATCCTATTTTAAAGAGGAAAATGCTCCAAAAGATGCACCGGACTATTGTATTCAGGGATGTCCGAAAGCAGACACCTGCCCATATAATGCTGTCAGACTTTATCTGGACGATAAGGAAAATGACTGGTTTCGAACAACCTCAACCAGAGAAGCAAATCCCACTGATGAAATGGTGGAAACAGCACTTCGTACAACACAATATGGAAAATGTGTATTCAAATGTGATAACGATGTTGTAGACCATCAGACTGTCAATATGATTTTTGAAGATGATATCACTGTTACCTTTACTATGAATGCCTTCAACAAAGGCGGCAGATTTATACATATTATGGGAACAAAAGGGGAATTGCACGCAGCAATGGACGGGCTCGGAACTCCTATTACAATATATGAATTCGAAACAAAGCAGACTACAGAAATTCCGATTGTTGCCAAAGATGGCATTACGAATGGGCATGGCGGCGGCGATGATGGCATTGTGTACTCTCTTTATGAGTATCTGACTGGGGAATATCAAGGCTTCTCTGTTTCTGACATCCGAACATCCGTAAATAATCACCTGATCGTGTTTGCAGCCGAGGAATCAAGAGCAAACGGGACCGTTGTAGATTTCGACACTTTTGTAGAGAATCTGCGTTAATTTTCACAAATCTATCAAATCAATGATAATTATATGGAGGAATATATTATGAAAAAACCAGTATTAGTCATTATGGCCGCAGGAATGGGAAGCCGTTATGGAGGATTAAAACAAATTGACCCAATCGATGATCAGGGACATATCATCATGGATTTTTCCATTTTTGATGCCAAAAGAGCAGGATTTGAAAAAGTCGTTTTTATTATCAAAAAAGAAAATGAGAAAGATTTTAAAGAAGTAATCGGAAATCGTATGGCAGACGTCATGGACGTAGAATACGTATTCCAGGACTTGACGAATCTTCCGGAAGGGTTTGAAGTTCCAGACGGAAGAATAAAACCATGGGGAACCGCACATGCCGTTCTCAGCTGTATTGATGTTGTAGATGGTCCTTTTGCTGTGATCAATGCGGATGATTACTATGGAAGAGATGCATTCCAGAAAATTTATCATTTCCTGTCAACACAGAAAGATGATGATAAATACCGTTTTACAATGGTAGGATATCATTTAAAAAATACATTGACAGAAAACGGTCATGTCGCACGGGGCGTTTGTACTGTGGATGAAAATGGATATTTAGTAGAAGTTACCGAACGCACTCATATTGAAAAAAAGGGAGAGCGGGCCGCTTTTACAGAGGATGATGGAGCCTCCTGGACAGAGCTTCCAATGGATGCTGTCGTTTCTATGAATATGTGGGGATTCTCAGAAGGATTTCTTCAGGAAATCAAAGCAGGATTTGCTGCATTTCTGAAAGAAGGTTTAGAACATAATCCATTAAAATGTGAATATTTCCTCCCAACCGTAGTAAGTAATTTATTAAAAGAAAATCGGGCAACCGTGTCTGTGCTTACCTCAAAAGATAAATGGTACGGTGTGACATACAAGAATGATAAACAGGTTGTCGTAAATGCAATTCAGACTATGAAAGACGACGGTATCTATCCGGAAAAAGTCTGGTGCGGGGAAACGGAAGCATTGCTCAATTTCCAGTTCAACGCAATGGTAATGAAGGCAGTACGTTACGGAAGCGGACATATCAACGATACCTTTTTGGTCACATTAAAAAGAGAAGATGGAACCGAAGGCCGTGTAATCTTACAGCGCATGAATAAAAATATTTTTAAAAACCCGGAAGAGTTAATGGAAAATATTTTAGGAGTGACATCATTTCTCCGTAAAAAAATCATTGAAAACGGCGGGGATCCTGAACGAGAAACATTAAACGTGATTCCGACCAAAGACGGAAACTCATATTTTGTGGATTCCGAGGGTGAATACTGGAGATGTTATAATTTTATTGAAGGCGCTACAAGTTACGACCAGGTAGAAAGTGAGGAAGACTTTTATCAAAGCGCAGTCTCTTTTGGCAATTTCCAAAGATTACTGGCAGATTATCCGGCAGAAACACTTCACGAAACAATAAAAGGATTCCATGATACAAAAGCGCGCTTTGAAACATTTAAAAAAGCTGTGAAAGAAGATGTTTGCGGACGTGCACATTCTGTTCAGAATGAAATTCAGTTTGTTCTTGCTCATGAAGATCTCGCAAATGCATTTGGAGATATGCTTGAAAACAAAGAATTGCCACTTCGTGTAACGCATAATGATACAAAATTAAATAACATTATGATCGATAACGAAACCCACAAAGGAATCTGTGTCATCGATCTGGATACCGTTATGCCCGGTCTTGCCATGAATGACTTTGGTGATTCAATCCGTTTTGGTGCAAGCACAGGTGCAGAGGATGAAACTGACCTGGATAAAATCCAGTGTGATATGAACTTATTTGATATTTACGCAAAAGGATTTATTGAAGGCTGTGCCGGAAAATTAACAACAAAAGAAATTGAATTGCTGCCTCTTGGAGCCAAAGTAATGACCTTCGAATGTGGTATGAGATTTTTGACAGATTATCTGCAGGGAGATACTTACTTTAAGATTCACCGTGAGAATCACAACCTGGACAGATGCCGGACACAGTTTAAGCTGGTATCTGACATGGAAGCAAAATGGGATACCATGAATGCCATCATTCAAAAATATAAAAAAACGCACTAATACAAAAAGGGGGGCTGGTCACCTGAACCGCCCCTCTTGCTTTCTTACGGATTCTATTCCTGCATCTTCTCTTTATAATGATGCGCATCCTCCAGCATCATATCTTTCACCTTCATCAGACGGATCTGAGTGCTTCGTTCATTCTCATCTAACTTCATGGTAATATATTTAATGTTCTCTTCTGCCTCAGGAATAATCACATGTTCCAACGCGTTGACACGTCGCCTTGTCTTTTCAATCTCTGCTGCCATCAACTGACATGCCTTCTCACATTCTGCCAGCCGGATCATCTCCGGCAGGATATCTGCCAGAGACTTTACTGCTCCATCCAGATCACTGGATGTAAATGCAAATCCATACGAATAAATGTCATTTTCATCCGCGGTTCTCGTTTGATATGCAAATGTCGGAATGTTGACACTCATGATATTCTTTTCCCCGGGTGTCAGTGTGATCCCCTGCTTTGGTGCCATCAATGCAGTATTCAGTGCCGCCTCAGACATCCCCGCTTTGGCAATGACAAAATTTTTATTTGCTGCGAGAATCCCGGCTTCCACTTTTTTACGCACTTCCATGTTTTCCCGCACCAGATCCAGATACTGACGCATCAGCTCATCCCGCTTGTCTTTTAAAAGCTTATGTCCGCGGATTGCCGTGATCCGCTTTTTTTTCAGACGGGTCAATTCCATACGGGTAGGATTTACCTGTTTTGATGCCATCGTTTCTCACCTCTCTTTCCGGGCATAACATTTATGCCTGATAATACTGATCCAAAAACTTGTCGTCGATACGCTTCAACTCGGTTCTTGGCAGCATGGAAAGGAGTTTCCATCCGATATTCAACGTCTCTTCAATGCTTCGATCCGTATTGTATCCCTGAGAAACATATTCTTTTTCAAATGCATCTGCAAATTTTGCATACATCAGGTCAATCTCAGTCAGCGCCGCCTCTCCCAGAATCACCATCAGCTCTTTTGCATCTTTTCCGCGTGCATAAGCTGCAAACAACTGATTCATGGTATTGGAATGATCGGCTCTGGTCTTGCCCTCTCCGATTCCTTTGTCTTTCAGACGGGAAAGGGACGGCAGTACATCGATCGGAGGTGTCACACCTTTTCGGTACAGCTCTCTGCTCAAAATAATCTGTCCTTCTGTAATATATCCGGTCAGGTCAGGGATTGGATGGGTCTTGTCATCCTCCGGCATGGTCAGGATCGGGATCATCGTGATACTTCCCTTTTTGCCGTTCTGACGCCCCGCACGCTCATACATCGTGGCAAGGTCTGTGTACATATATCCCGGATATCCGCGTCGTCCCGGTACTTCTTTTCGTGCTGCAGACACTTCACGCAGCGCATCCGCATAGTTGGTGATATCTGTCAGGATGACCAGAACATGCATATCTTTTTCAAATGCCAGATATTCCGCAGCCGTCAGCGCCATTTTCGGCGTTGCAATTCGCTCAATGGCCGGGTCATTTGCCAGGTTTACAAACAAAACCGTTCTGTCAATGGCTCCGGTCTCCTTAAAGCTCTCCACAAAGAAGTTGGACTCTTCGAAAGTAATTCCCATCGCAGCAAATACAACCGCAAATTTTTCATCCGTTCCCAGTACTTTTGCCTGTCTTGCAATCTGGGCAGCCAGTTTTGCATGGGGCAGTCCGGATGCTGAAAAGATCGGCAGTTTCTGTCCACGTACCAATGTATTTAATCCATCAATCGCAGAGACTCCGGTCTGGATAAATTCCTCCGGATAGCTTCTCGCAGCTGGATTCATCGGAAGTCCGTTGATATCCATCCGTGCCTGCGGCAGAATCTGTGGTCCATTGTCAATAGGACGACCCAGTCCGTCAAATACACGGCCCAGCATATCCTCAGATACACCAAGCTCCATGCTTCGTCCTAAGAATCTGACCTTACTGTTGGACAGGTTGATTCCTGTGGAGCTTTCAAACAACTGCACCAATGCATCGTTTCCATTGATCTCCAGCACTTTACAGCGCCTTGTCTCCCCACTTGCAAGCTCAATTTCTCCCAGTTCATCATAAGTTACATTTTCTACACCGCGCACCAGCATCAAAGGTCCGGCTACTTCCTGTATGGTTCTGTACTCTTTTGGCATTTAGAAGCCCTCCTTCCCCTGTGCAGCAGAAATTTCCGCATCCAGTTCCTGATTTACTTTCTCGTATTCTGTATCCAGATCGTCCTCGTGCACATATTTAAAACGTCCGATCTGCTCTCTGACCGGCATATTGATCAGATCCTGCAAAGATGCACCGCCTGAAAGTGCCTCCACTGCCTTCTCATAAAATGCCATGACCAGCTTCATCATCATATGCTGTTTTTTCAGCGAAGTATACGTATCGATCTCATGGAAAGAGTTCTGATGCAGGAAATCTTCACGGATGGATCTGGCCGCTTCCATTTTCAGCCGGTCACCCGGTGAAAGAGCATCCATACCTACCATTTTTACGATCTCCTCCAGCTCTGCCTCTTCCTGCAGAAGTGTCATCATCTTCTGACGGCCTTCCATCCAGTCAGATGCCACATTGGCATTGAACCATGTCTCCATATCATCCAGATACAAAGAATAGCTGTTCAGCCAGTTAATTGCCGGGAAATGCCGTTTGTAAGCCAGTGCGGAATCCAGTCCCCAGAATACTTTCACAATACGAAGTGTTGCCTGAGAAACCGGCTCGGAAATATCTCCACCCGGAGGGGATACCGCACCGATTACAGAAAGCGCACCTTCTCTTCCATCTTTTCCAAGTGAGATCACATGTCCGGCTCTCTCATAGAACTGCGCCAGCCGGCTTCCCAAATATGCCGGATACCCTTCTTCACCCGGCATCTCCTCCAGACGTCCGGACATCTCACGAAGGGCCTCTGCCCAGCGGGATGTAGAATCTGCCATCAATGCCACCGAGTATCCCATATCACGGAAGTATTCTGCGATCGTAATTCCGGTGTAAATAGAAGCCTCACGGGCTGCCACCGGCATATCCGATGTATTTGCAATCAGAACCGTTCGCTGCATCAGAGACTGGCCTGTCTTTGGATCCTTCAGCTCCGGAAATTCATTCAGAACATCCGTCATCTCATTTCCACGCTCTCCACATCCGATATACACCACAATGTCTGCCTCTGCCCATTTTGCAAGCTGATGCTGAATGACAGTCTTACCGCTTCCGAACGGTCCCGGCACGGCTGCCACACCGCCCTTTGCAAGCGGGAAGAACGTATCGATCACACGCTGCCCGGTTACAAGCGGCATCTTCGGCGGAAGCTTTCTCTGATACGGACGCCCTTTGCGGACCGGCCATTTCTGCATCAGGGTAAGCTCTCTGTCCCCCGTATCAGTGGCAACAACGGCAACCACTTCCTCAACCGTAAATTCTCCTGCTTTGATCTCTTTGACCGTCCCTTTTACTCCATAAGGAACCATGATCTTCTGCTGTACCACAGGTGTCTCTTGGACCGTACCGATCACATCTCCTTCTTCGACTTCATCTCCGACTTTAACAGTCGGAACAAACTCCCATTTCAGATTTCGTTTCAGAGACGGAACTTCCACACCACGCTTCAGACTGTTGCCTGAAATTTTCATGATATCATCCAGCGGTCTCTGGATTCCATCGTAAATGCTGGTAATCAGCCCCGGTCCGAGTTCTACGGACATTGGCACTTCCATGGATTCCACCGGCTCTCCCGGTCCGAGTCCGGATGTCTCCTCATATACCTGAATAGACGCCTCGTCTCCGTGCATCTCTATAATTTCGCCGATCAGTCTCTGCTTACTTACACGCACGACATCAAACATATTCGCATCGCGCATTCCAGAGGCAATGACCAGCGGTCCTGCTACTTTTTTAATTACGCCTTTACTCATTGCCGAATCTACCTCCCATTATTCCTGTGAGAACAGGATATCCGAACCGACTGCCTGCTCCACGGTTTTTTTCACGCCTTCTACACCTGCTCCTGTATTGCCGGATACACCCGGTATCTGAATGATGGCAGGCATGACCTGTTCTTTATATCGCCCGATCTCTTCCGGCAGTTCTGCCGCCAGAGCCTCTGTAATGTAGATAATCCCGCACTCCAGGGCCAGCTGGCGCAGTTTTTCTTTCCCTTCTTCGGCATCTCTGACAGGGCAGATCGAAAGACCCAGTGTCTGGAAGCCGTAAATGCTGTCATAATCTCCGATTACTGCTATCTTATCCATACATCTCCCTGATCCTTTCCCGAATTGCCTCCTCCGGAAATTGATTCTGTTTTCCGGTCAGAATGATTCGAACTGTCTTGATCTCATTTTCCCGCGCCACAATATATGCCACCAGCGGTCCCACAGAAAATGCCTGATATTTCTGCGGTCTCATGGTTTCGATCATCCGGTTGTCACACCACCGCTCAAATGCGGACGGTGACTCTGCCAATGCTTCTGCCCCACCTGCATAGGCAGTTGTGAGCAGATAATCCCGGATCGCATCCATGCCGTTTGCCGCTGCTTTTGCCAAAAACTCCACCTGAACTGTATCGCAGGGTGCCAGAGCACGCTTTAAAAACTCCTGGCTTTTTCCTGTTTTCTGAGAACGGACTGCAATCTTGATATCTGCGATTGCTACCACAGACTCTGCATAATCACGGATGATCGCATCCTCCGCGTTTCTTCCGGCCTCAGAAATCGCTTCCAGCGCTGCCCGATCCACGATCACATCACACAACTGTCCGTCACCGGTATGAAGCAGCACGTCATACGCTTCCTGAGCTGCCTCTGACATTGCCGGCGGAAGACGCCAGAATTCTTTATTCTTTACAATCTCCAGCATCTGCGCCCCGGGAATGGAACAATCATTGTAAAAAACATTCCGATCCTCTGTCCCTGTACATACTGCTTTGATTGCTGCTTTTACATTGTGAAACACTTTTGTGTAGGACATCACATCAAAAACAGACAAATCCGGAGCGATATCCGAGATCACTTCCCAGATTTTCTCCTCTTCCCGCTGCAGCATCTTCACCGGATCGTGTGCATCCGCCGGATCTCCCCATCCCTTCTCGCTCAAAAGCTGAAGGCACTGTGTTTCGTTCTGACACGCCATCAACTGTTCAATGACACTTTGTGTCAACAGAGAACTCTCCAGCGCCCGTATGCGCGCAACCGCGTAGATATATTCCAATTCATTCAAGACGAATCCCTCCTTCTCGCTTTCTTTTGCTGCCTGCAAAAAACGGCTGCGCTCTATACAAATAATATTTTCTGTACAACATCCGACAATTCATCCTGCTTTGTGTGGAACATTGCCCTGATCGTACAATTTTCTTCAATCCCGCCATAAACCAGCACAAATCCGCCGTCCATATCCTTCGGTTCTTTCGAAACCACAAGATGACCGCCTTTTTTCTGTGCCGTCTGTTCAATCACGTCCTCAAATTTCTGCGGCATACGCGCAAGATCCGCAGCAGAAAAATAGATTGTTCCCTCCTGCGGAAGTGCATATGTTTCCAGCAGCTTCTGAAGCATCTCAAAGTATGATTCCGGTTCCAAATGCAGTACCTGCTGATATGCCTTGTTAAGAACCTCCTGTATCACTTCCTGTTTTGCCTGCAGAAGAGCCTGCTTTCTCTGCATTTCACTGGAAGATGCAATGCGCTGTGCATAGTCTTTTGTCTCGTCTTCCGACTTTTTAGCCATGACTGCGCTCTGTTCCTCCATCTGCTCTCTTGCTTCTCTTAAAATCTCTTCCGCCTTTGTCCTGGCTTTCGAGATCTGTTCTTCCGCTGAGTGATTCGCTTCGTCCAGAATCTGACGTTTCATATTCTCTAATCCACTCATCCTTCATGCTCTCCTTTTTCGTTCACTTTGGCTCACTCATTTACACCTGAATTCCGCTGACAGCCAGGAAAGAGATCAGAAGTGCAAGGATTGCATAAGTCTCTACCATCGCCGGAAACAGCATTGCTTTACCAAACTGCTCCGGTCTTTTTGCAATGATCCCGATCGATGCTGCGGCTGTCTTTCCCTGCGATCTTCCGGAAATCAGACCTACAATTCCGATCGGAAGGCAGGCTGCCAAAATCAGAAGTCCGGTTGTCACATCCACCTCTGCAAGTCCTCCGCCAAGAATTCCGATTTTAGACAATGTGATAAATCCAATCAGAAGACCATAGAGTCCCTGTGTACCAGGAAGAAGCTGTAAGATCAATACTTTCGCGAATTTACCTGGATCCTCCGTTACAACACCTGCTGCCGCCTGACCTGCGATTCCAACTCCGATCGCAGAGCCTGCACCTGCGAGAAGTACTGCGATTGCCGCACCACAAAGTGCATACACGATTCCTAAATTTTCCATAATGCTCATAACTAAGATTCCTCCTTAACATCTACATATTTTGTATCCGGGGTGAACGGATGAAATGCTCTTCCGCCTCCCTCGTAAAATTTTCCGAAAAACTCCACAAACTGCAGACGATTCGTGTGTACATATGCTCCCAGCAGATTGATTGCCAGATTCAGCGTATGCCCGATTACAAAAATAACGAGAAACAAAATCACGCCTGCAATATTGTTTGGCAGCATGCTGCCCATCTGATTGATCACCGATGCGATTACTCCTGTTGCCAGTCCCAGCGCCAGCAGACGGGAATAGGACAGCACATCACTGAGCCATCCGGTAATGTTGTACAGATCATAAGCACCAAGCGCAAGACGCAGCGCCGGATTTTTCTTGTCCCTGCCGGACATCAGCAAAATTCCCACCGCACCCGCGATCGCCAGTCCCTTTGCCACCAGGTTCACTGCATCCGGAAATACAATCTGTATCTGCGAGATCGATGAAAAAATCTCACTCGGAAGCAGCATCAGGATCAGCCCGATCAAAAGCATAAACCAAAGTACCACATCACAGAAGAAATCCAGGATCTTCTTCTCTTTCAGGCACATATATCCTTTGATGCCAAGTCCCACAAACAAATGGATCATACCAAACAGCATCGAATACATCAAAAGCTTCATCGGGTCATTCAATGGAATGAACCAAAGAGCCGGCACCGTTATCGTTGTTCCGAAAAACTTCTGGGATACAATATCTACAATATTCCCAAAATATCCGCCAAACAGAATTCCCCAGATCAGTGTGGAAATTCCGCAGTACATAAACATCTTGATCGATTGATACATTCCCCGGCTCATCCGCGGGAATTTTTTTAATAATACGAAACACGCCACTGCAATGATGGCGCCATACGCCGCATCAGAAAGCATCATTCCGAAGAAAAATACATAAAAGAATGACATAATCGTCGTCGGGTCAAATTCTCCTCTCTTCGGAAGTCCATAGGACTCCACAATTCCTTCCATACTTGCGGAAAATGAATTGTTGCTTAAAAGCGTTGGCGATTCTTCATCCTCTTTGATTTCTTCAATATCAATGACGCACGTAAACGCCTTCGTCAGACTCTCTTCAATGCGTCCTGTATCTTTTGCCGGAGCATATCCTGTAATGAAAAATGCCCGTTCTGACTGCGGCAGCTTTCCGAGCACTTCGTATTTTTCTGCCCGCACCCTGTAATCATCTGCAAGAATCCGGATATTTTTACGCTCACCGGCAAATGACCGTACCTCTTTTTCAATTTCCAGAATGCGCTCTTTGCACTCCCGACATGTTTGTTCCAGCTCCGCCTTCACTGCCGCAGGCTCTTTGTCCCATATCTGGGACGGTCTTGCAAATCCACGGCTTCTCAATACTTCTTCCAGCTTTTCTGCATCCTGTGTAAGACAAACAACCGCCAGATACACGGTATCCTTATCCGAATGGATAACCGACACATCCACACCATCTACTTCCGGTGCATCCTGTGCGAGCATCTGATAGATCTCTTCCAGCGTGGCAAGCGGCATGGTTCCGATCAGCATCACTGTATGTGCCGTACCGCCATAATTCATCGGTACATGAAGATCCATCCACGGAGTCAGACTTTCCATACTGTTCTCCAGCTTTAGGATACCGGCTTTTTGTTCTGCCTTTTCTTTATCCAGCGCAAGAATCCTCTTGACTGTACATAAAAGTTGTTCCTTCTGATCCACCACTTTTTGATAATCATCTGCTTCGATCAGCGCTTTCCCTTCCAGTGCAGAAAACATCGACTTCTTCTCCGGCGCATACCGATCCAGAATTTCCAGTGCCTGATCTGAAAGTGAAGCGCTCTTTTCTAATTCCATTCGCTCCTGTCTCGTATCCATCGTTGTAAAATCAGGATCCTCCTCCAGAATCTGGCTGATCTCCATCACCTTCATCCTCTGAAGCTTTTCCAGAACTGCTTTTCGATCTTTTTTCAGGGCGCAGATACTGATTTTTTGCATCTGCAGTACCGCCATAGTGCACTCCCTCCTTTTTTAATTTCTTTTCACAACACTAACTGAGAAATCACTGCACTCACTGCCTCCGCTTCTTTCTGGACAGCAAACTCCTTTAACACCTTGATTTCTTTCTCTGTCTGCACACGGGCCTCTTCCTGAAATACCCTGGCTTTTTCTCTGGCATCCTGCATCGCATCCTGTGCAGAAATCCGGTGTGTTTCTTCCTGGGATTTGATCATACGTTCTGCCTCTTGTCTGGCATCTTCCAGAATCTTCTGGCTTTTTTCCCCAGCTTCTTTTACAATCACATCTGCCGCTGCTTCGGTTTCACGGATTGCTTTGATTGTTTCTTCCACCATCGATTCTTCACCACCTTCCTTTACTTCCCCATTACAATGCAACTATTCTATGCATTGCGCATGAACTTAATGTCATTATACCGCAAAATGTAATAATGTCAAAATATAAATCCATATCATTCTATTTTTCTGTTAATTTCGAAATCTTCATAAAATATGCTGTTTTCTTCTCGTGCTGCAAACTGCACACATCTACATTAGTATTCACAAAAAACAGGACAGGCATTCTCCAAATAAAAAGAATGTCTGTCCTGTTTTTTATCTGTCCATTTCCAGTTCCGGTCCTACATGCTTGTGATTTCGAATGATTGCATCCATCTCTCTTTTACTGCAGGATGGAAGATCTCCTTTGATCGTATTCTTCACTGCTCCTGCCGCATTCCCATACTCCAATGCTTTCTGACAGTCAAAATCATACGCAAGAAGTCCGTATAACGCCCCCGATACATACGCATCTCCGCTTCCAATCCGGTCTACAACTTCAATGTTGCGATATGGCTCCTCTTCGTAATAGCAATCCTCTTTCGCACTGTAGATTACTGAACCGAACGTATGCTTTTTCGGACTGTGTACGATTCTCTGTGTAGAAGCCACCACAGAGATCGGATATTCCTGTGTGAAGCTCTTCATGATACGCTTCGCATCGCCTTCTTTTAAGAATGTCAGCCTTGCGGTCTCTTCTGAGCAGAAAAAGATATCCACATACGGAAGAATCTCTTCAATACATGCTTTCGCCTCCGGTCCTGTCCAGAGATTTCCACGGAAATTCACATCAAACGAAATCAGTGTACCGTTTTCCTTAAATCGTTTGATCATCTCGATGGCAGTACGGCGGATATTTTCACTCAATGCCAGTGTGATCCCGCTTGTGTGGAAACATCTGGTGCTCTGGAACATCTCCTTTGGCAGTTCTTCCAGACTGATCTTGTCAAAAGAAGTGTGTCTTCTGTCATACACCACTCCCGGCTTTCTCGGATAAGCACCATTCTCATAGTAGTAAATCCCGAGACGGGCATCCTGACTGTCATCATATACCAGAAAATCATCGCTTACTCCGCAGAAACGTACCTTATCTTTTGCATAGATTCCGAGTGCATTGTCCGGCAGCTTGGAGACAACGCCTGTGCGAAGCCCCAGAATCGAAACTCCCGACACGACATTGAGCTCTGCACCGCCAACCTGCTTCTGGAATGTCTCCCCACTGACGATCCTTTCATTATCCGGCGGGGATAATCTCAACAAAATCTCACCTAATGATAATAAATCAAATCTGTTGTTTCCCATCTTGATTCCTCCTGACATTCTTTCCTATCAATTTTAGTTTCATATTGTAAAACTAGTTTTTATATTGTGGAACTGTTTATTTGAATTATACTACAACAAGCAAGAGATGTCCAGATTTACATTGAAAAAAATGATCTTACTGCATCATTGCATATAAGACCATTTTTCCTGATTTTCTCTATTTCATTCTATTGCTGTTCCCAGCTCAGCTCATGCAGATGTCCTTCCAGATTCATATTCGCAAAATTCTGCTGGCGAAGTGCTTCATACAAAATAATGGCAACTGAATTTCCAAGATTTAAAGACCGGATATCTCCCACCATGGGAATCCGCACGCAGTCCTCTTTGTGGTTCACAAGAATCTCTTCCGGAATGCCGGCGCTCTCTTTTCCAAACATGATATAGCAGTCCGGCTCATACTGTACTTCCGTATAGACTTTCGGAGCCTTTGTTGTCGCCATGTAGATTTTTGCTCCCGGATTCTTCTCCAGAAAATCCTCAAAATTGATATACGTTCTTACATCCAGATCTGCCCAGTAATCCATCCCCGCACGCTTTAATGCTTTCTCATTGAGACGAAATCCCAGCGGCTCGATCAGATGCAGTCTGGTATTCGTAGCAACACAGGTTCTTCCGATATTTCCTGTATTTGCCGGGATCTCCGGCTCATGTAACACGATATTTAACATGATGCTTTATCCTCATTTCTCAGTTTTTCAATAAAGCGCTCCAGTCTTCCCAGCGCCACCTTCAGATCTTCCAGAGAATATGCATAGGAAATACGCAAGAATCCCTCTCCACACTCTCCAAATGCAGTTCCCGGCACCACCGCAACTTTTTCTTCCATCAAAAAGCGGGTTGCAAATTCTTCCGAAGTCATGCCGAATTCACTGATATTCGGGAACACGTAAAAAGCTCCGAACGGCTCAAAACACTCCAGTCCCATTCTTTTGAATTCATGCATCAGGAAACGCCTTCTCTGATTGTAGGATTTTCTCATTTCCTCTACTTCATCTCCGCAGTGGCGCAGTCCCTCGATCGCTGCATACTGACTGTTTGTCGGCGCACACATAATGGCATACTGATGCAGCTTTACCATCTGCTCAATGATCAGCTTTGGTCCGCAGCAATATCCCAGACGCCATCCTGTCATGGCAAAGCCTTTGGAAAATCCGTTGATCACGATCGTTCTCTCCCTCATCCCCGGCAGAGCTGCAATTGAAACGTGATCTCCCTGATAACTTAATTCCGAATAGATCTCATCGGAGAGCACGTACAGGTCATGCTCTTTGATAAACTCTGCCACCGGCTCCAGATCTGCTTTTGTCATGATCGATCCGGTTGGATTGTTCGGAAACGGCATCACCAGGACTTTTGTCTTCGGCGTCACTGCTTTTTTCAGATCCTCCACTGTCAGCTTAAATTCATTTTCGTACTGAAGCGGAATGATCACCGGCACGCCATCTGCCATGATCGTACATGGAAGATACGATACATAACTCGGCTGCGGAATCAGAACCTCATCTCCCGGATCCAGCATACAGCGAAGTGCCACATCAATGGCCTCACTTCCGCCGACTGTCACCATGGTCTCTTGCATCGGATCATAAGATACTCCGATTTTCCGCTCCAGATAGCTGCAGATCTCTTCTCTTAGTTCTTTGAGTCCTGCATTGGATGTATAAAATGTACGTCCCTTTTCCAGAGAGAAAATGCCTTCCTCACGAATTCTCCACGGCGTATCAAAATCCGGTTCTCCAACACCCAGAGAAATCGCATCCTTCATCTCATTTGCCACGTCAAAAAATTTACGGATGCCGGACGGCTGGATCTCTACGATCTTTTTTGATAATGGATTTCTCATTACGGTGTCACCAGCATCCTTTCTGACTCACTTTTTGAAGAAAGGATCGTTCCGTGGTCTTTATATTTCTTCAAAATAAAATGAGTCGCTGTACTGATCACTGAATCCAGAGTAGAAAGTTTTTCTGAAACAAACTGCGACACTTCTTTTAAAGTCTTTCCTTCCAGAGAAACCAGAAGATCATAGCCGCCGGAGATCAGATACACTGCATGTACCTCCGGATAGTTGCAGATGCGCTCTGCAATCTTGTCAAATCCCTGACTTCTCTGCGGTGTCATACGCACTTCGATCAATGCTGTCACAAGCTCCACACCTGCTTTGTCCCAGTCGATCAGCGTGTGATATCCACAGATTACTTTGTCTTTCTCCATCTCTGCAATCTCATTGGCAACTGTCACCTCATCTGTTCCAAGCAGTACTGCCAGTTCTCCAAGATTGGCTCTGCTGTTTTTCTCTATATAGTATAAAATTTCTTTTCGGATCAATTCTCGCTTTTCCATCGTTTTTATTCTCCTTATTCTGATCTTACCTCTTTTTGTGCCTGCTCTTCCCACCAGCGCATCAATTCATCCGGAGCAGGTCTGTCCAGATAACGCACTTCGTCTCCGCTTGTGATTACTTTTGCATGATCTGCCGTTGTAACCCCAAGCACACTGGCTCGTGCCCCACTCTCTTCCAGACACCGCACAAGAGCATTGCCGTCTCTGGTAACCATCAGAACCGTTCCTGCGGAAGTCATCTGATACGGATTCAGGTGATAATATTCACAGACTTCCACACATTCCTGCCGAATTGAAATCCGGGACATTTCAATCTGCATTCCCACATTTGCCGCCTCTGTCAGTTCCCAGAGAGACGCCAGGATTCCACCGCTTCCAATCTGCTGCATTGCAGTCACCAGTGGTTCCCCTTTTGGTGTATTTTCCTGCTTCACACTGCGAAGCGCATGGAAAACCTCCAGTTCTGATTCTATCCCCTGGATCTGACGCATAAATGCCGGAACAAACCGCTTTGAAAGCTCTTCTCTCTTCTCATCGAAAATACGCAGTACGCCTTCTGCTGCGATCGAACCACAAAGTACGATTTCCTGATTCGGCTCCGCCTGAGCAAGCGTACGCAGCTGTCCTTTTTCCACACTTCCTGCCGCAGTCACCGATACCACGGACTGGCTCACTGCAGGACTGGTCTCTGCCTTTGCACATGTTATTGCAATCCCCCAGGATGCACACCGCTCTTCCATACAGCGGAACATCTCTTTTAACCGCGACTCATAAGCATATGTTGGCAGAATCACCTGTACCGAAACACCAATTGCCGAAGCCCCCCTTGTCTCCAGATCCAACACGGCACGCATGATCGCATATACCCCGATATTTTTGGAATTTCCAGAAACTACAGCCGAAGCAAAGACCACATCTTCTGTGTCCCTGATCTGTACCGCAGTACACATCTCTTCCACCGAAAGGTCTGTCAGAATCTCTTTTCTTTTTGTATGCAGTTGTTTCAGTACAGAACGTTTTAAAACTGTCTGTGATACATTTCCAACTTTCATCGTTTCCGTCTCCCTTAACCCTCTATGTTCCTGTTCGCAACAGCCACTTTTCTATACCAGATATGGCAGGATCATCGTCGCGATCATCGCAACGACCAGTACCAGCGCTCCGATCGCAATCACTCTTTTGACTCTTTTATCATTAAAATCCACTGTTTTCACCTCTTTAAATTCTCATACCCAATGGGTATTTTAGGTTACATTTTAAACTCTTTGCAGTATTTTTGCAAGAAGCACTGCTCACATTTTGGACTTCTTGCCGTACAAATCGACCGTCCGAAAGTAATGATCTGAATATTATATAAGATCCAGTGATCTTTTGGCAGTTCTTTCATCAGATCCGTTTCAATCTTTTCCGGATCTTCGTTTTTTGTCAGGCCAAGGCGTCTGGATATCCGTTTTACATGTGTATCTACCACCACACTCGGATCATGATAGATGTTTCCCCGGATCACATTCGCCGTCTTTCGCCCGACACCTGCCAGAGAAGTCAGATCCTCCAGACTCCTGGGCACTTCACCACCGAATCTGTACAGCAGATCTCTGGTACAGGCAATGATATTTTTCGCCTTATTGTGGTAGAATCCGGTCGGCTTGATATCTTGTTCCAGCTCTTTTAAATCCGCATTGGCAAACTTCTCCAGTGTATCATATTTCTGAAACAGATCTGCCGTCACAATATTTACTCTTGCATCCGTACACTGTGCACTCAGCATGGTTGCAATCAGAAGCTGCCACGGTGTCTCATAATTCAGATAACAGACGTACTCCCGTCCATACTGCTCATCCAGAATCGCTAAAATTTCTTTTGTCCGTTTTTTCATACATGATCAGACGAAGTCTGCCCGCCGCAGGCATGTGTTGGATGCCCGGATGGGTATGCCTCGTCTCCTCCTTCTACCCAAAATACGCTTGCCTGATTCGTCAGAACATTCCGGTTCCGGTAATCAAACACGTAGAGATTTCCATTGATCTGCTCCAGATGCGTCATTTTCCGAAGCTGTCTCTTATCATATCCTTCATAGCCCTTCAAATACCGGCGCTCTTCTGCCTCTTTTTCATAAAATGCAGAAGCTTTTTGCTTATCAACGCTGACTTCACCTGCAAACTCCGGTCTTTTTTTCACATTTTCCCGTAAATAGAGATCCAGTATCAACATCTGCCGATAGTTTTCCACATTCTTTTCTACACATGCTTTGATAAATGCAAATAATACTTCATATCTTGTAATTCGGGAGTGATTTATCATATGCAGTCCGTTTTCTTCATAATAACGGCTCAGACTTTCATACAAAGCAAACGTATCTGTAAACTCTTCCTCTAATAATCGCAGTGTATTGACAAACTGCCCGCTGTTGTAATAGACCTCCACCATCTCTTCCACACCTTTGAGACGGATCACGTCATCATAGGAGAGCCACTTTGTAGAAAGCACTTCAAACGGCGGCCGATCCTGATATAAAAGCTGATAATCTTCCGTCTTTTCATGCATATAGGAACCTTTTAACACCTTCAGGAATCCAAGCTGGAGCTGCTCCGGATGCAATGCATAGACATCACGGAAGGACTGTGCAAAACGCTCATAATCTTCATACGGCAACCCGGCGATCAGGTCGAGATGCTGATGTACGTTTCCTTTTTCCTGCACTCTTTTTACAATCCGCTTTACTTCTTCAAAGTTCATCTTTCTGCGGATTTCCGTGATCGTCTCCGGATTGGTGGACTGGATTCCGATCTCCAGCTGGATCAGCCCCGGACGCATGGACGCGATCAGCTCCATCTCCTCTTCATTTAACAGATCTGCTGCCACCTCAAAATGGAAATTCGTCTTTCCTCTGTCATGCTCTTTTAAGTATGTCCAGATTGCCATGGAATGACTGTGCTTACAATTGAAGGTGCGGTCTACAAACTTCACTTGCGGCACTTCGTGATCAATGAAAAACTGAAGCTCCTTTTTGACCAGTTCCAGATTCCGAAAACGGAGACATTTATCAATCGAGGAGAGACAATAGCTGCAGGAAAACGGACATCCGCGACTGGATTCATAATAAATGATCTTATTCTGAAAATCCTCAATGTGATCATACACAAACGGCACTTTACTCAGATCCATGACCGGGCGCGGCGGGTTCTGCCGGCAGGTTCCATTCTCCCGGTATACGATACCCTTGATCGTATCCAGACTTTCCCTCTCCTGATTCCAATATTCCATCAGTTCCAGAAAGGTCTCTTCTCCTTCCCCGCACATGACACCTGTCACCTGTGGATATTGCTCCATCACAGAAACTGCATTGTAAGACACTTCCGGCCCGCCAAGCCAGATCTGCATCTTTGGCAGCACTTTGTGAATCTCTGTGATCAGCTGCTCCACATATAAAATATTCCATAAATAGCAGGACAGACATAGAATATCCGGTTTTTTCCTGTAAATATCAGACAAAATATCATCCATCGTCTGGTTAATGGTATATTCTGCAATCTCTGTCTGCTGTGCATATTTTCCCGCATAGGCGCGCAGACTGTACACCGCCAGATTGGAATGTATATACTTTGCATTGATCGCTGTCAGTAAAACTTTCATAAAAACCTCCATATCCGTTGACATTTGAATCAAAACCATGTAAAATTAAAAACCGTGCAGCCGGGGTGTTAGCGGTACCTTGTACCTGCAATCCGCTATAGCAGGGGTGATATTACGCAGAGGGTGCAGCATTGCATAGCTGCCCTCGGAAAGTGGCGTTGAGATTTGGGTCCTACGCGACGGGAATCTGTGAACCGTGTCAGGTCGGGAACGAAGCAGCACTAAGCAGAACCTCTCGGGTGCCGTAGGGGTGCCTGGGTTGAGTTAACTACCGAGGTAACGTATGGGGTGATGCATTCGAAGCGTAATGCACGAATGATTTTCCGCAAAAACAGGAAGTTTGAGTTATTCAGACTTCTTTTTTTTATCTTTTTGTTTCTGACGCAGTTCCTTAAAAAACTGTTTCATCATCCCACTGCACTGTTCTTCCAGAACTCCCGTTGTCAGTTCCACCTGATGATTGAACTCTTTCATATCCAGAAGATTCAGGATCGAACCCGCGCAGCCCGCCTTGGGATTCATACACCCGACTACCACCCGTTTGATCCGCGCCTGCACGATCGCTCCGGAACACATCTGGCACGGCTCCAGTGTCACATACATGGTGCAGTCTTCCAATCGCCAGTCATCCATTTTTTTGCTTGCTTTGCGGATCGCCTGCAGCTCCGCGTGAGCCAGTGTGTTCTTATCCACTGTCCTTCTGTTATATCCGCGTCCAATGATCTTATCCTGATACACGATCACACAGCCAATGGGAACCTCCTCCAGAGCGTATGCTTTTTTTGCCTGACGGATCGCTTCCCGCATATATTTTTCATCCTGATTCATAATGTTTCCTCTTTCCAATTTCTCTCTGCCCTGATCCGGTTCTTTTTTCCCACACATTGAATACATTAGAAGAAAGACAAGACCTGAGGTATTATATGACACCCGGTATCTATTATTTCTATGAATATCAAGCGGACAAAAAAATTCGAAATGTAGGCTTTTTAAAACTGACGCAGACTTTTCAGTCCTGTCATCTCCAGATCTCCATCCGGCAGATTCCTGCTGCATCACAGGAAAAACTTCCTCTGTCCATGTTCTTTTTCGAGAAAGACAAACCCCGGAAAAAAACTGTGGCAGAGCTTCCCACACAAAATCAGTGTGTATCCTGTCGTGTCACACTTTCAGAAGCTGACTTTCCACCGAATCTGACATTAGCGAAGCTCCATGGTTTTCTTCTGCAAACCGCAGACGGCAGATATTTCGCCGCTTCTACAGGCAACCGGCCATTTTCTGTAAACCTTCTGACTGACTGGATGGAACCCGCCCCCTGCCAGGAGCCGGACTCGGAATCAGAATCTATACCGGCTCCAGAACCTGAAACCCCATCTGTCCTTGCAGAAGAAAAAATGTGCGAGCCGCCAGAAGAAACCGCACAACCTTGCGAACCGACTTCCCGCATACGCAAACTCAGTTATGAAGATCTCTCCTCCCTGCAAAAACCATTCTGGCGGCTTGCCAACAACAGCTTTCTGCTGCATGGATACCACAACTACCATCATCTTCTTTTACTGGAAGAAGACGGACATCAGTGGCTTGGTGTTCCCGGTATTTATTCTCCCCGTGAAGCACATGCTGCCGAGTTATTCGGATTTCCTCAGTTTACGAGAGAATACCATCAAAAACTGGCGCTCTCCGAAGACGAATGCAGCACGGATAAAGACTTCGGCTACTGGTGCCGCTGTCTTAAATAATCCCGTTCATATCCTGATACAGGCGCTTTGCATAGCTGTCTGTCATCCCACAGACATAGTCTGTCACCAGAAGCAGGCGGAGATACAGCTTCTCTGCCTCGCTCTTTCCTTCTGCCTGATAACTGTAAGCCTTTTTATAGTTATCTGAAATAAATGACAATACCCGGCTGTCAATGGCATTTAACTCCCTGTCGGTATCATAGTACAACACAGCCTGGATCATACGATCCATCAAAAAGTCCAGGATCACTGCTTCTTTGACTTCCATCCGGTAAATTTCTCTGGAAGAGAATACATACCGGTATGCGATATTGCCGAGACATTCCATCAGTTTTTCTCCAAAGGTACCGTGAAAGAGATCTCTTTGAAACGTCCCTGCCATGATTTCTTCATAGTGGTTCATAAATCCTTTTGTCGCACAGTCGATCAGAAATCCCTGCGCGCGAATGATCCAGTTCTTGATGGCATAAGCCTCCGGATTTTGAACACCCTTTTCCTGACCTCTCTGATACAGTTCTTTCAGCTTTAAAACTCCGTCAAACCCGGAATCTGGATATTGCTCATTCAGACATACGAGTTCTTCTTTAAACGCATGATACGACAGAAATCCTTTTACAAATGCATCTTCGATATCTGCCGTCTTATAAGCCAGATCATCCGCAGCCTCAAGAATATAGGTCAGAGGATGACGGCAGTTCCCTGTCTTCGTCTCCTGCGTGATCTCCTCAAATATCTTCTCATCTGCCAGAAAATATCCCATCTTCTTTTCTCTGATATTCCCGGAATCCGGATGGACCTGTGTGGACGAAACCGGATATTTTATAATCGTATTGAGCAGTGCATAGGTCAGATTCATCCCGTACTCATCCACCAGATAATGAAGTCTCGTTACCAGTCGGAGTGCCTGTGCATTTCCCTCAAAATGATAGAAGTCCTCTTTCATCTGCGGACTCAATATCATATCCAGAGTCTGTCTCTTATAATGCAGTTCGGGAAGCTTCCGCACAAACCAGTCCCGGATCGCCAGCTCCCCGAAATGCCCGAACGGCGGATTGCCGATATCATGGATCAGCCCGGCACATTCCAGAATATGAGAAATATCCTCCTTCATCTTCCGGGTAAACTTTTGATCCGCTCCACGCTCCAGGATTGCTTCACCGATATTCTGTCCCAGCGACTTGGCAAGAGAAGACACTTCCAGAGAATGCGTCAGTCTTGTCCGTACAAAATCGCTCTGATCCAGAGGAAATACCTGCGTCTTATCCTGCAGTCTCCGAAATGACGCACTTCCTATGATCCGATGATAGTCCTTTTCAAACTCACTGCGGAAATCCGATTTTTTCGCATTCTGTTTCTTTCCGGATCCCCGCATCCGCTTTTCAGATAATAAGGTCTTCCACTCCATAGACAGCCTCCTTTTAATCCAGATAAACCGGCGGCACATACTCCCTTCCAAGCATCGCTTTCTTTCTCTCCTGCTCTCCAAGAAATGCCCACTCTGTCATATCTTTCCACTTATGAGTCCTTCTGTCGTATACCTGAACATATCCGATCCGGCTCGGATGCATTCTGACACTGTTGGACTGGTACTCATGACCTGTATATGGATTGATATCACCCACAGACAGATCTTCTCGTTTTGCATCCTCTTCTTCCGCCCGCTTCATCACGGAAGAAATCGGAATATCCTTTGCGATCTCCTCGATGGTACGCTCCTGATTCTCTTCTTCCTCATGTGGCTTTAACTCTTCCAGCGGAAGCTCTATCTGCATCTCTTCAAGTGTCGGCTCTCCATCCTCTAATTTTCCTTCTTTTCTGCGCATCTCTTCTACGGTACGCAGATCCGCAGGCGTCAGTTCAGCAGATTCTCCGCCTAAAATACTCAGCTGAAACGGACAGTCTAAGATCGACGCGATCATCCGCATATCCTGCTCCTGAAAATTGTCTCTTCCCAGTCTCTGCGTCAGATTCTGTCTGGACATTTTCATTCCGGTCTTTTCTTCTATAATCTCCGCAAGTTCCTTTATGGTCATGCCTTTTCGGCTCAATACTACCTTGACCTGTTCTCCAAATGTAAGATCTTCCATGCTCTTCCTCCTTCTCGGATTTTTACATCAGACAGGAAATGTTTTTATTTCCCGTCACCCAACTTCTCTCATTGTAGCAAATCCCATTTTATGCGTCAATCGCAAAGCCTGTTTTTCCGCTATAGAAAGAAAAGAGTTTCTATCCCGGCTTGCGAAATAAAAACTCTTCCTGCTTATTTTTGTATCTGTGCCAGATATTCTTCCAGCGTAATTCCTTTTTCCATGATCGCCTTTGCAGCCTCTTCTCCCACATAGCGGTAATGCCACGGCTCATAAATATACTGGGTTATATCTGTCTTATCCTTCGGATAACGCAGAATAAATCCATAATTCTGGCAGTTCTTCATCAGCCACTGCTGCTCTTGCGTCTGTGCCTGTGTCTCATCCAGTGTCTGGTTCGACTCAGATGTGATATCCAGTGCAAGCCCCGTTGCATGTTCACTTGTTCCCGGAACTGCTACAGACTTTTTCGTCTCATCGTAAGAATCTAAATACGAATATCCCTGACTGAGCCATGACTGCATGGTATCATTGAACACATTCTTCTGATCATCATACGAACGGTATGCTGAAATGATCTTCAGATTCATCCCCGCTGTTTTCGCATCCTGAAGCATTTTATTTACAGACTCTACAATCCGGGAGTCTACTTTATGATCTTCATCATCTACAGCCGTCAATTCCGGTGAATAGTCTGCTGCAAGCGGATAAGAACTGTTCACCAGGAGCAGATTCCATTCATTTGACTGCAGGTTTACTTCTTTTTGCTCATTCTTTGCTTCCTTCAGCTGCTTCTTCAAAGATTTCGCTTCTTTTTCATACTTTGCCTTGACAGTTTTGATCTCATCATTTTTGTCATGCATCTTGCTGTTTGCTGCCAGAAATGTGAGCAAAATCCCTGCTGCCGCTCCAAGGATCATCCCTGTGATCAGTATTTTTTTCGCTTTTCGATTTACTCTTGCCATATTTCTTTTAACTCCATTTGTATTCTAGAATCTAACTCTGAATCGTTCGAACAGACTGCGATTCGATAAGGAAATCCTTCCAGAGGGTACTCACAATAATAATATGTCTCTTCAAACTCCTCCGGCTTTTTTATCAGCCTGGGTGGATTCGAAAGCAGGATCTCAAACGATGACATCTTCAGTGCCATTCCCTTTCTGGTCGCTTTCATGAAACTTTCTTTTAGTACCCAGTATCTGCAGAACTTTTCCGCTCTTGCCTCTTTTGAATCACATCTGAAAATATCTTCATATTCACTGCGGCAAAAAAAACGTTTTGCTAACTCCATTCTGGCCTTTTGGACTTTCTCAATATCACATCCAAGCTGTACGCCCTCTCTTGCATCAGTGTCGATCGAGCACAGCACATAATCCCCGGAATGCGAAAGATTGTAAACTGCCCGGTCGGAAATTTTGTACCGCTTTCTGATCTCCTCCAATAAAAGCCATGCCCCTGCACTCTGAGCCCTGTCTTTCTGAAACAACAGCTTCCTTGCTTTCTCTTGTCGAAACGCAGGAAGTGCTGCAAAATATTTCTGATAACATTCCTCATCATACAGTGCTCTGATATCTGCAAGCCAGGTACGTATCATACTTTTATCCTTTCAGGTAACGGACTTCAAATGTATCAATCGTGATCGGCTTGTTAAACAGGCTTCCCTGTACACAGCTGCAGCCAAGTTCTTTCAATACATTCAGCTGGTCTCTTGTCTCCACACCACTTGCTGAAACCGGTACTCCCAGCTGACAGCAGGCATCTGTTACTGCTTTTGCCACACTCTGGCTTCGGCCGTTGCCTACAATATTGGTCACGATACTTTTATCTATCTTCAATCCGTCAAATTCCATGATCGTCAGAATCGCTACTGTGGATTCTTTTGCTCCGAAGTGGTCCAAAATCACCCGCACATTGCTCTTTCGAATCTTATTACTCGTCTCTGCAAGCATCTCCTGATTCATATCACTGTAAGACTCTGAAACTTCTACTTCCAGATACTCACAGGACACATGATACTTCTCGATCAGAGCTGTCATTTTTTCTGCTACATCTATCTGTCTGAGCGTTGCTCCCGCAAAATTTACAGCGATTGGGATCATCGGCAAATCTTCCGTCTCCCATCTGCGCAGCGTCTTACATACTTCTTCAAACACATACAGATCCAGATAATGAGACAGCTTGGTCTCTTCCAGAAGTGTCAGATATTTTCCCGGATTCATAATACCCAGATCTTTGTGGTGATAGCGTACCACTGCTTCTGCTCCGACTACTTCCTCAGTATCTACATCCACTTTCGGAACCAGACAGACAATAAAATTGCCATTCTCTATATCGCTGAGCAGATCCTGTTTGATGATAGGCTCATGATGCCCCTTTTTCAAATTCTTATAATACTTCTGCTTCTCTTCACGCATCATACCTTCTGCGCGGCCGATCAGCTTTTCTGCATCAATATCCACTTTCTCCCAGGCATAACCGACAGATACCAGTCCAAGACTGATATTGTCCAGTTTATGATGTGCATCGTTCACGCTCTTGATAAATGTATCATATGTCGCATCCTCTACCGCTACCAGATACTCATCTCCGGTCATTCGGAACACCAGAGAGCTGCGGAAATGCTCCTCCAGCACTTCACCTACACGGATTACAACCTCATCCCCATATTCATGTCCAAATTCCCGGTTAAAGTTCTTCAATCCATTGATGTCCACAGATACTGCTCCCAGTGATTTGTGCTCTTTTTTCTGTACGTCCGACATATATCTGACGAAGCTGTTCCGGTTCATCAAACCAGTCAGATCATCATGATAACTCAGATATTCCTGCTGCTTCTGCATCTTCTGCAAAAGAATAGACTGTGAAATATATGGAAGGAGAGACCTCATAAAAGAAATCTCACATCCGCCTCTGTGTACCCCTACCGCTGCAAGAACTGCCGTAATTCCATCTTCCAATGGCTGAGAAACACTGTAGTCTGCTTCTGTCGTATCCGTGATATCCTGTCGGATCCACCGCGGCCACTGTTCTTTATCAAGCATCTTGATCTTATCCCGCTGCCACGGCACGAATTCAGCACACCACTCATAGATTGTAAGAATCTCTTCTTCATCTCTCTCGATATAATACACATATTCTGAATCGTAGTAATCGCGTATCGTACCGAGCACGTCATTCATAATCTCCAGGATCGAACGCTGTTTATAATTCTCACTCATAGTTTCTTTCCCCCGATATCATCCTGCTCCGTTGGATATAAAATTTAAGAATACTCCATTTCTTGCTCATCCACGGAAACACATATAGTTATTTTATAATAATATCTTTTAAAATGCAAGAAATTGTGAGTTTGCGAAAAAGATACAAAAAAATGACCATACAAAGAAAGTGGGAGCCTGTTCTCTGCATGATCATTTTGGCAATATTTTGGTTTTATTTTGATTTTCTTAATTACCTTAAAAATTCATTGACAGATACTTACAAGCCGCCAATGCCGCCACACTTCCATCTGCCGCTGCAGTTGTCAGCTGACGCACTTCTTTTGTCCGGCAGTCCCCGGCTGCAAAGATTCCCGGATGAGATGTCATACAGTCCTCAGATGCCAGAATAAATCCATTTTCATCCAGGCGTACCAGACCGTCAAAGATTTCATTCTGCGGAATCTGACCGATTGCTACAAAAACACCGGATACCGGAATATGGAAGTCTTCTCCTGTCTTTTTATTACGCAGGAACAATCTTTCTACCATGAATTTGCCTTCAATATCTTTGACTATGGAATCCAAAACAAACTCTACATTGTCTTTTTCTTTCAGTACGTCTACCAGATTGCTTTCCCCACGGAATTCATCCCGGCGATGTACAACGTAAACTTTATTGCAGTAGTTGGAAAGAAACTCTGCATCCTGCAGAGCCGTATTTCCTCCACCGATCACCGCTACATCTTTCCCGCGGAAAAATGCACCGTCACAGGTTGCACAGTAAGAAACTCCGGATCCTGCCAGTGCTTCCTCCTGTGGGATCCCCAGATGTCTGTGAGATACTCCTGTTGCAATCACGACTGTTTTACATGGATATTCTTTCTGGTCTGTCACGATGATTTTGATCCCGTCTTCCTCACGTACTTCTTTTACACGCTCGGAAGCAGTCTCTGCTCCCAGCTTCATCGCCTGATTCAGCAGATTCATAGAATACTGACTTCCGCTGATACTCTCCAATCCCGGATAATTCTCTACTTTCGGTGAATTTACAATCTGTCCTCCAAAATTCAGTCCTTCGATCACCAGAGTCCGTTTTCCTGCACGCTGTCCATAGATAGCTGCTGTCAGACCTGCTGTCCCCCCTCCGATAATTCCAATATCATACATATCGAGTTCCTCCGTTTTCTATTTTTCTATCGTTTTTCTGCAAATGCCCGGATATTGGACGCATTTGCAAGTTTCTGTACACCTTCTTCTTTGATCACGATCAGTGTCGGCGCCTGCATGACGCCATATTTTCTAACCAGTTCTTCATTTTCTCCCGCATCAACTACTTCATAAGAAATATTGGCTTTTTCCAGGGAATCTTTTGCAAGCTTACAGTTCGGACAGGTCTTCGTTGTAAAAAGAAGTACTTTTCCTTCCTCTGTATTCACCTCTTCGAAAATACGCTGTTCTTCTTCCTGTTCTGTCTCCCTGAAATTCTCCTGCTTCACGTGAGAGTGTTCTACATCATACACTTTTCGTTCCTTAAATTCCTGCAGTTTTCCATCATTCCAGTTCTTGACCGGACGATAATAACCGGTAATTCTGCTGTATACCTCTGTTTCTTCTCCACAAATCGGACAAGTATACTGCTCTCCGGAAATGTATCCATGATTCTTACAGATAGAATATGTTGGAGACATTGTATAATACGGCAGCTTATAATTCTCTGCGATTTTTCTGACCAGAGCTGCCGCTGACTTCCAGTCCGGAAGTTTTTCTCCCAGGAATGTATGGAATACCGTTCCTGATGTATACAGCGTCTGCAGCTCATCCTGAATATCCAGTGCGGCAAATACATCCTCCGTATAGCCAACCGGCAGATGAGAGCTGTTTGTGTAATATGGTGTTCCACAGTCCTCTGCTGCTGTAATGATATCCGGGAACTGCTCCACATCATGTTTTGCCAGGCGGTATGTGGTAGATTCTGCCGGAGTTGCCTCCAGGTTATACAGATCACCATATTCTTCCTGATAGTCGGACAGCCGCTCTCTCATGTGATTCAGAACATCTTTTGTAAACTTCTGCGTTTCCGGATGCGTCAGATCTTTACGGATCCATTTTGCATTCAGTCCTGCCTCATTCATTCCGATGAGCCCGATTGTAGAGAAATGGTTATCAAAACTTCCCAGGTATCTCTTTGTATACGGATACAGCCCTTCATCCAGAAGCCTGGAAATCACCACTCGTTTGATATGAAGTGATCTTGCGGCAATATCCATCATTTTATCAAGTCTCTCGTAAAATTCTTCCTCATTTTTCGATAAATATGCAATTCTCGGCATATTGATCGTCACAACACCAACGGAACCTGTGCTCTCTCCGCTTCCGAAAAATCCACCGGATTTCTTGCGCAGTTCCCGCAGATCCAGACGCAGACGGCAGCACATACTGCGCACGTCGCTTGGCTCCATATCACTGTTGATATAATTGGAAAAATACGGTGTTCCGTATTTTGCGGTCATCTCAAATAACAGACGGTTGTTCTCCGTATCCGACCAGTCGAAATCTTTCGTGATGGAATACGTCGGGATCGGATACTGGAATCCTCTTCCCTGTGCATCTCCCTCGATCATCGTCTCAATAAATGCCCGGTTGATCATATCCATCTCTTCTTTACAATCACCATATGTAAAGTCCTGTTCTTTCCCGCCCACGATCGCCGGCAGATTGGCGAGGTCATTTGGAACAGTCCAGTCCAGTGTGATATTCGAAAACGGCGCCTGTGTTCCCCATCTGGACGGAATGTTCACCCCGAAAATGAAAGATTCGATGCATTTTTTCACTTCCCGATATGTCAGATGGTCTGCTTTTACAAATGGTGCAAGGTAGGTATCAAACGATGAAAATGCCTGTGCTCCTGCCCACTCATTCTGCATGATTCCCAGAAAATTCACCATCTGATTGCAAAGAACACTCAAATGCTTCGCCGGAGCAGATGTGATCCTGCCCGTCACACCTCCCAGACCTTCCTGTATCAGCTGTTTTAAAGACCAGCCTGCACAATATCCGGTCAGCATAGAAAGATCGTGGATATGAATATCCGCATTCTTGTGTGCTTTTCCAATCTCCTCATCGTAAATTTCTGACAGCCAGTAATTGGCTGTGATCGCACCGGAGTTGCTTAAGATCAGACCTCCGACAGAATATGTCACGGTAGAATTCTCCTTGACACGCCAGTCTGTCACCTTCACATAACTGTCTACAATCTCTTTGTAATCCAAAAGTGTAGAATTCAGATTTCGGATTTTTTCTCTCTGCTTGCGGTACAGGATATATCCCTTCGCAACATCTGCGTATCCTGCTTTGATCAGAACAGACTCTACACTGTCCTGAATGTCCTCCACTGCAATTTTATGTTCTTTTATCTTCGGTTCAAAATCTGCAGTCACTTTCAGTGCCAACAGATCAATAATATCCTGATTATACTCTTTTTCTCTGGCTTCAAACGCTTTTCGTATCGCCTCGCTGATCTTGGTCAGATTAAATTCTGTTATTTCCCCGTCCCTTTTTGTGACTTGATACATGTTTCGTACCTCTCCTTTCTGCAGCTAAACGCTGTATTTAGTGTATCACCCACATTTTTGAATGTCAATGAAAAACACCAACATCTAGTATGCAGGTTTTCCTTCAAAAACTAGATATTGGCGTTTATAACTATTTCATCGTTTCTTTATAAGAGTCATCCGCCTGCTGTGTGAGCGCTTTTCCGCCGTTTTCATACCACTTCTTTACGAACGTATCAAAATATTCAGGCGGCTTTTCTCCCACTATGATCTGCAGAAATGTATTCTTCTCTTCTTCCAGCAATTCTTCCGGGATTTTGATTTTCTGACTGCCTAACGAAAGAGGCGGTTGATTTTCATCCAGATTCTCTTTCGTCAAAAGTCCCGTTGCCTGTATCCGGGAAGTGTATGCTGCCCATGCATTCGACGTGGTCACATCTCCTGTAAGGAATGACTTACAGATTTTATAATAAGCAGCTTCTAATCCGTTCAATTTGCTCTGCTGCGTTTTTCCATCCAGAACATCCTGTATATTTTGCTGCACTCTGTAGATCGCATCCCAGTAGTCTACATTGATATTCAACGGTCTTGCTGTCGGATCCACATTCAAAGAAAAATATTCATTGATTTCATCGGACTGCTTCTGATCTTCAAAACGACCATAATCAAACAGTGTACTCACATATTTCCCCACGATCTCCGGATGCTCATATCCCTTTCTTACCACCACATACAGACAGTCTTCATAGGATTGAAATGTACGTGTCCTGGTCGCTGCATTTCCAGTCAGCAGATACGGCTGCCATTTTGCAGTTCTGTCCGCACTATAAGATAAACTCAGTGGATTGTTCGGTGCCCACCAGTATCCGAAAATAGCCCCGCACTTTCCTTCTTTAAGAAGTGTATCCAGATTTTCCTGCTGCCGCAGCAGAAAGTTGGAGTCCAGAATTCCTTCTACATAAAGCTGATGCAGATAGATCAGCGCCTGTTTTGTCTCTTCTGTCACAGAACCATACACCACATTCCCCTGATCGTTCAAAATCCACTGGCTCGGTTTTGCATGATACTGGTCAAAAACAGCATCCAGCCCATAGGTTCCGCTGTTTTCAGAAACCAAATCCGTACTTCCTGCCAACCCCACCGTCTCTTGATTTCCTGCCATATCAGCTTTCACAAACTGCCGGATAATCTCCATCCCTTCCTCCAGCGTTACAGGATCGGAAAGTCCCAACCGTTCCATCCAGTCCTTGCGCAGCCACAAAAGAGAAGCTCCATGATCTACCTCTGCATCCGGAAGTGCGTAGAGTCTGCCGTCAAATGTAGCCGATTCCAGAAGTGCTTCTCCGTAGCTTTGATACATTTCCTTGATCCTTTCTGTGGTACATTCTTCATATACTGTGGTAAGATCTTCGACCATCCCACGCCTGACCAGTTCTTTGACTGTCTCCCTGCCTTTTACCACCAACAGATCCGGCAGCTGCTGATCTTCCATCAAAATCTGAACGGCCTCCTCATAAGAATCGGAATTTTCCCCTTCCAGAACATCTTCGTTTTGAATATTTAACCGTTCTTTCAAGTATCGTGTGTAGGCATTATCCTCATAAGTCGCCTTCACAGGCAGGTTTGCATTATTAGATCCAACGATTTTCCCCAGTGTATAAGTAACAAGCTCGGGATATTTCCCATACGGTGTGTGTGCTGCATTTTCCCACTGTGCGTTTATCACTTCTTTCGATTCCACCGTCTTACCGGTTTCCGATCTTTTGCAGGAAGCGATCAGGAACATCGAGAACACACATAACAGTAGTATGTATTTAATTTTTTGTTTCCTGTTTCTCATGTCCGTTCTCCTTCTTCTTTGGAATCCGTATGCATACTCTGGTTCCTTCTCCTTCTTTACTCTCCACCCGGATTTTATTTTCTTCTCCATAGAGAAGCACGATCCGTTCATTGACATTGCGCACACCATACCCTTTGGATCGATATGTCACGATTTGACTCGCTTTTTCCTCTGTCATTCCGTTTCCGTTATCTTCCACCATAAAATATAAAAACAGCTCATCCTGCACAACCTTTATCCGCAATACTTTTTCAATCTTTTCCGACACATCCAGCCCGTGATCGATCGCATTTTCCACCAATGGCTGCAAAATGAGTTTCGGGATCTCACAACTTCCCATTGTATTATCATAAACTTCCTCCACCCGGAAACTATTATCGTGCATAATCAGCTGGATTTTCAGGTATGCACGGATATTCTCCATCTCGCTTACTACTGTCGTCATTGTCTCCCCCCGGTTCAGACTGGTCCGATAATAGGTAGACAATGCCAGTGTCACCTTACTGATCTCCTGTTCATCTGCTTCGATTGCCTTCCAGTTGATAATTGAGAGTGAATTGTACAGGAAATGGGGATTGATCTGCGCCTGCAATGCCCTCATCTCTGTCCTTTGTAACACAATTTTCGCTTCATATACTTCTGAGATCAGTTTATTGATCTCATTCATCATACGCCGGAAAGTACGAATGAGCACACCAATCTCATCTTTGGAATCACTTTGTACGGTCACTTCCCGGATTCCACTGTGGATCTGATTCATATTTTCCGTCAGCTGTTCCAGCTTACAGACCAGACGTCTGGAAAAGAAATAGCTTAAGATTCCTATCAGCAGAATACAGGCTGTCAGAAGCGGCAGATTTTTCAACATCAAATATCTTGCCGATTCCATAATCGTATCCGTAGGACAAAAATAACAGAATTTCCACTGATTCCCTTCCATCTCCTTTGTCACACTGGAAAAACTTTTCTGTACTTCCGAAATTGTATCCACCTTCCCGGTCTCATATTTAGCGGGAATTTTATTGCAGGAATACACGACATTGCCGTTTTCATCCCAGACAATTCCGGCAAAATCAGATTCCATGATTTTTTCAAACGGTTCGAACAATTTATTATAATCCAGTGTGATCTTCAGCACAGCATTTATCTCACTGCTCCCGTCATAAAACTTTCGGGCTACAATCACTTTATTCTGACTTCCAGTCTGTACATACCAGCGAATCAGACTTCTGTTGTTTCTGGGATACCAGTTTTCTCCCTGAATCTCCGACAAAGGAGCCAGTGTACTTCCATGGGCAACCTGAATATTATCCGCATACAGCGTGATCCCTTTAATTTCTTTGTGATACACCTGCGGCATATTCAACAACGGATCTGACACCTGAGTATACTTCAGATATGTATTAAAATCTGATGCACGTTCCATTTTCAGCACTTTCCTGAGGTCTCCCGAATAAGACAGATAATCAATCAGATTTTCATAAATCTGCGCCTGATTGTCTATTGCATCGACTGCCTGTTTTAAAGACTCCTGCATATTTTCCATTTCCCGCTCCTTGAGCGTGTTCATCATTCCCATCTGCATATAGCATGTCACGATCAGTGTCGGAATGATCCCAGCGATCAAAATCAGGATCATCAGCTTATATCGATATTTAAAATTATGGAACCGATAAAGAAGCTTCTTCATCACTCATACTCCCTTTCCTGCAATACTCCGGTGTGCTGCCAAAATACTCCCGGAAGCTCCTGCAGAAATAAGAATTATTGGAAAATCCAACCTCTTTTGCGATCTGCGAGATCTTCATACTGGTATTTTCCAGAAGCTCCCTGGATTTCTTCATCCGGATATCCCGGACATAACGGTTCAGATTGACTCCGGTCTCCTCCTTGAATACAACACTTAAATATCCCGGGGAGAGATAGACTTGCCTTGCCAGATTCTCTACATTGAGATTTTCTGCATAATGATGGTGAATGTACTGTTTCACTTTCATAACTTCATTCCGAAATCCTTTGTTCTGCTCCTGTACAAATTTCTCCAGTTCACAGACTACCTGTTCTGTAATTGCCAGTACATCTTCAATTTTCCTGCAGCGGTACAGCCTGTCGATCATTTTTGACAATGCTTTCACATCTCCTGGATTGATCTCCTCATAAATATCTTTGACAATATTAGAAAATACAAATTTCACATACATCTCTGAAAATTTCATACTTTCTCTATATTTTCTCTCCAGCTTCTGAAAATCCTGCCGTAGATGGATACTGTCTTTATATTGAATGTCCTCTTTGATATTATTCAGGACCTGAGATTCTTCTGCCTCATCCATTTCTCTGGTCTCCTGCACTTCCCCTGCAAAGAAAATCTTCTGCCTGGGCTGATAAAATTTTTCTGCCAGTACCTCCTCTAAACCGGAAAATACTTCAGGAAGTTCCTGCCAGTCTGTAATTTCTTCACTTACTGCCAAATAGCACTCCTCATCGTACTTATTCTTAAAAAACTGATATAACTCTTTTGCCACTGTCTCATAATCTGCATATCTTTCCTGAAACAGAAATAAGGACTCATTTGCTGCCACATTCAGATAAAGGAACTGACGGGACATGTGCTCTCTGAGCTGACCCAAAAGCTTTTCTTCATCCACTTCAAAAAAGCAGTCCTCGCCGCCTGCCAGGATCATATGAGTATACTGCCCTCCATCCTGACATAAAAGCTCCGCAGCTTTTGTCCCGTTTTCTTCTTTGCCGTCATACAAAAAATTCTGCAGAAAATATTTTCCCAGATCATCCTGCTGCCTTGCAATTTCTCCTTTCTGCGTATTCTTCTCCAGAATATGATCTCTCACAGAACAATACGTCTTATGAAACTCTCCCGGATCTACCGGCTTTAGCACATAATCGACTACTCCGTAATGCAGCGCCTCCTTCGCATAAGAAAAATCATTGTATCCGCTAAAAATCACTATCTCGATCTCCGGCTGCAACTCCCGTGCAGCTTTCGCCAGTTCGAGCCCTGTCATATAAGGCATTTTGATATCCGAAAACAAAATATCCACCTGTTTTTTCTGCAAAATCCCCGCTGCATCTTTCCCGTTTATTGCCTCTAAAATCTCCAGTTCTTCCTGCTCTCGTTTCAGCAGAAACTTGATCCCGTTTCTCTCCAGTTTTTCGTCATCTGCAATCAATATCGTGATCATGTCCGTCCCCCCTCTGATACATGCCAAAAAATCCGCCATGCCCCTCTGTTGGCTGCATGGCAGATTTTTTATTGATCTGTCCTCTTTATTTTAATCCATTCCCTTTTTTCTTACAAGCCTTATCCCTTCACAGCTCCTGCCACGACACCTTCTATAATATGTTTTTGGCAGCACAGATAAAAGATTACAATCGGGATGATAGAAAGTACCAGCGCTCCCATCATGGCTCCCATATCCACAGATCCATATCCACCTTTTAAATACTGTACTGCGATCGGAATCGTCCGGTATTTCTTCGTATCCAGCACCAGAGACGGAAGCAGATAATCATTCCAGATCCACATTGCCTGCAGAATCATTACCGTAATGCAAGTCGGTTTTGAGATTGGCAGGACCACCTTGAAAAAAGTCTGGATTGGAGTGCATCCATCAATCATTGCCGCCTCTTCGATCTCCAATGGAATCGACTTCATAAATCCGGTAAACATAAACACCGCCAGCCCGGCACCAAACCCCAGATAGATGAAGATCAGCCCCCATGGAGTATTGAGTCTGAGCATATTTGCAATCTTGGACAAAGTGTACATTTCCATCTGAAACGGCACCACCATGGCAAACAGACAAAGCATATAGATCAGTTTTGTCCACCATGTATTCACCCGGCTGATAAACCATGCACACATGGAACAGCACAGGATAATGACTGCAACTCCGCCCACGGTGATAAACAGACTCCAGCTAAATGCCTCAAAAAACTTTGTCTGCTCGATTCCGCGGATATAATTTTCCAATCCTACAAACATATTGTCTTTTGGCAGATCAAATGGCACCCGGCTGATGTATGCTTTTTTCTTGAATGAGTTGATCACAACAAGAATGATCGGATATAAGTACAGCAGGCTGATAACAGAAAAAATCAGCGTAACCAGCCAGCCATGTTTTAATTTTTTATTCACTACTGCTGCACCTCCTTTGATCTTGTCATGCGATTCTGAATCACGGCAACCAGACCAACGATCAGAAAGAAGATTACTGCCTTCGCCTGACCAACACCTTCATAACCGGCTCTTCCATAGAACGTATTGAAGATATTGAGCGCCAGAAGTTCTGACATTTTCGAAGGTGCACCATTGGTCAGTGCCAGGTTCTGGTCAAATAACTTGAAACCGTTTGTTAACGTTAAAAATGTACAAATCGTGATCGACGGCATCACCATCGGAATAATGACCTTGCGAAGTACCTGCCAGGAGTTGGCTCCATCAATCTTCGCCGCTTCGATCAGCTCTCCGGGAATATTCTGAATGCCGGAAATGTAGATGATCATCATATATCCAATCTGTTGCCAGCACACCAGAATGATCATTCCCATCAACCCGTAGGTCCCGGAATATGTAAGTGTTTTTCCCCAATGTGCAAGCACTCCGTTTAACAGAAGCTGCCAGATATATCCCAGAATAATTCCACCGATCAAATTCGGCATAAAAAATACAGTCCGAAAAATATTTTTCCCGCGTACTGGTTTTGTCAATACCAACGCCACCGCAAATGCCAGTACATTGATCAATAACATGGAAAGTACTGTAAACAGCACGGTATACCACAGAGAGTGTAAAAATGTAGGATCCTGAAATACCTTTCCATAATTCTCAAGCCCGATAAATCTGGCGTCTGTCACGGTTGTAAATTTACAGAACGAAAGATAAATACCCAGTAAAAACGGCGCGATAAACCCAATGGTAAATGCGATCATCGTGGGCAGTACAAAAACAGGGAAATATCGTTTTATTGCTTTTTGCATGTCCCTCTCTCCTTCCTCTTGATGGAAAAGGCGGACGGTTTGCCGTCCGCCTCAAATCTATGTTTTTATTCCGCATGCGCTGCCTGATACTCAGTTGCCCATCCATCTACAAATGCAGTTTCCACTGCATCCCATTTTCCAGTTCCCTGTGCATATTCAAGAAGTGCAGAGCCTACATTGTTTTTCCAGTTTTCAGAAGGCATTGTCGTAAAGTTCCAGCTTACAGGTGTCTTGCCTGCCTTGTTATATTCCTCATTTGCCTGCACCAGAGGATTTGACGGCAGATAGTCTTCAAATGTGGTGAACGGTGTCACAAATCCCATCGTATTTGCAAGCATATCGCGTCCCTCATCACTTTCCACAACCCACTGCAGGAAATCCAGAGTTGCCTGAATGTCTTCTTCTGAAGCATTTTTATTCACACACCAGTAGTTCTCAGATCCCGTGCAAAGTCCCTGCTCTTCTTCTCCTTTGGCACCGATGTAAATCGGAAGCATTCCCATGTCCTCATCGGCAACTTCCATATCCTTGATGTCGTTGTATGCCCAGGTTCCATTCTGATAAAATACAGCCTCTCCAAGTGCAAATTCGGAGCTTGCGTCCTCTGCCGTCTTAGAGGAGATCATAGACGGTTCACAGGTAGAATCTGTAATATATAAATCCCATATGTTCTTATAGTTTTCCAGATAGGTTCCTTTAATCGCATCTGTGGATGTAATGCCCTCATCTTTATATTCATAATAGATTGGAAGATTTGCCAGATGTGTCTTAAATCTCCAGTCAGAAGAAGAATCCATACCTGCGGATGTAAATGCACCTTTTACCCCCAATTCATCTTTGTGTTTCTGGATTCCGTCCGCAACTTTTTTCAGCGTTTCAAAATTATTGATCTCATCCACTGATTTTACAGCAGCATCTGAAAGTTCAAAGTATTGATTCAGGATCGCTTTGTTATAAATAATTCCGTATGTTTCTACTACATACGCAATTCCTTTGACTTCATCTCCTTCTTTTAACACATAATCGTCACTGGAAATATCCTTGTAAATCTGACTGTCTGACAGGTCATAACAGTAATCTTTCCAGGATGCCAGACCGACAGGACCATTGACCTGAAACAGGGTCGGCGCCTCTTCTTTTGCCATCTCAGATTTCAGCTGGGATTCATACGTCCCGGAAGCAGCTGTCTGCACATCCACCTGAACACCAGTCTCATCTGTGTAAGTCTCTGCAAGTTTTACCCAGTCATCTGCCTGCTCCGGCTTGAAGTTCAGATAGTACACTTTCCCTTCACTCTTTGCCTGATTTTTTCCTTTTTCATCTTCCTTGCCATCGGATTTGCCGCATCCTGCAAGCATCGTTCCTGCCATTGCTACTGTCAAAAGAAGTGCCAGCATTCTCTTTTTCTTCATTATCGTTTCCTCCCTTTTTATTCGTCTCTGTTTTTGATATCTGTATTATAGAAAAATATGGAATTTTCTAAAATAATAAAAAAAATAGAAACGTAACACTTTTTGAGGAAATTATACTAAGAAACAGTGGCTGATTATTACATGATTTTGCTCTTTTATACATGAACAATAAAATACAGGGAGGGTATGACCCGTTTTGAGTCACATCCTCCCTGCATGAAACCGTCTATTTTCTTGAATTTTCAGGCTTTTCTAACATTTTTTCTCCGATATTTCCACGTATGAGTTGCAATCTTTCTTCTCTGCACATTCCTGTATTATACCAGATATTTTCATGTTCCTTCATTTCTTTCAATAAAATCTACCACTCGTTCCAAAACATCATTGCCACCGATCCATATATCTGGTTCAAATCCCTTTCCCTCTGTAATGCCGCCAAAAGATATCGCATCTCCATAAGTAACTGCTAATTGAGAATACGGCAGTGTACAACGTATGCTTTGTTTTGAAAACACAACCCCTGATGTATTCGTTCCAACAAAAACAACATTTTTCAGCGTATCTAATTCCTCAACAAATGCTTCTGCAGAAGACGCTACATTTTTGTCAATCAATACAAAGATCTTCGTATCATTAGGAAGAACGACTTTATTTTCAGTCGTAACATACCATTTATTTTCTGAACGGCTGCTAAGATCATATTCTGATTTATACAAATCCTTAAAATGAGGCGTAAGGCTTTCATAATCAACCATTTCAAGCGCTGATTTTGTTACATAATTATTGATCAAACTCGCCAATCGTATGGTCACGCTATTTGTTTTGGCAATCTGCCCCGTAAAATTTTCAAACCATGTTGTTGGGATGACTGTCTGCCCACCGGAATTTCCTCTCAAATCTAAAATTATAAATTCTTCATTCTTTGCCTGTCTGGCAGCCTTTTTATAAGTTTCAAGATTATCAGTACCTATGAAAGAATTCATTGTAAAAACAGGTATATTGTTTATTTTTCTGTAATTGTAGCCCTTAGAAGATTTCTTTTGACTATATACTTTCCCCTGACTTGCCTTTAATTCAACTCTAATTTCTTTGAACTCCACTCCAGAATTTAGTTTTAAAGTCACTGCAGTATATGGTGTTCCAGACAATATTCCTATGTATTTACACATATGACCTGATTGATCCAATGATGACTTTACGTATTGTTTCACATCTTTATCATCTTGCACAGATTCTATATACCATTTATGCCTATTTAAATACAGATAAAACCCCTTCGAATCTTCCTGAATTTTAAATGCTTCGTTATAATAATAAATATCACGCTCTATTATAGATGAGCCATTAATCAAAAAATGACCATCTTGTATAAATTGCAAATTGCTCATTAGTATCTGCTGTAATGTGAAAACTGGCAATTCATCGGGATATGCATTGATTTGATTTATCATATTATTTCTCACATTTTCCCATTTTTCAAAATCACCAAAATACAAATATCCCGCATAAGAGTGTTTTAAAACTTGAAAAAGGAATTTAACATCTGAAATTGCATCTTCTTTTGCCACATTTTTCCCGTGTAGACTATAAGTTGGTAACCCAGCAAGTGCAGGCTCTAAGTAAATTAATTGTTCCGGGGCAATTCCCAATTCTGTTGGAGCATAATTTGTGAGATATTGAGAATATTCTTTATTCTCAACAACTTTCGTTTGCATGCGTCTTGTATTTGAACAGGTAAGTAATGTCTGAAGTTCGGAAGTATCATATTCCCTATACAAGGTTACTAAAAACACAGCAACTATAATAATAGAAAAAAATCTATATTTTTTTGTTTTCACTAAACTTTTCTCCCGTTTCCGCTAATATCCATTGTACCAATCATATTTACAATGTCTTTTGTATTCACACACCCCTTAACTTCGCATTTGGAATGTTCCTCTTCACAATTTCCAGCGCCTGTTCCATAATCTCTTTTGTATACCCCTTCATTCCGGGGCAGATCAAATCTCCGGAATCTACAAAGCTCTGCAGATAATATTGTTTTGCCCCCTTGATCCATCGCCCGATAGCAGCAAAATCTTCCCTTTTATGGAACTGCCGCACAACCGTGGTGCGAAATTCATAGGGAACATCCCCGGACATCAGAAAATCCACACTCTGAAAAATATTGGACATATCATATTCTTCAATTCCAATAGTCATACCATACTTATCCGGAGCATTTTTGATATCCATTGCTACATAGTCCACAAGCCCCTGTTCCACCAGCCGTCTCAGACGCAATACATTGCTGCCGTTGGTATCCAGCTTGACCTGATAACCGAGCTCTTTCACTTTCCGGATAAACTCTTCGATATCCGGCTGAAGCAGAGGCTCGCCTCCGGTAATGCACACACCATCCAGAATCCCCTGCCGTTTCGCAAGGAATGAAAACACTTCCTCCTCGGAAATTGCTGCCGCCGCATCTACATGTGTCACCAGAGAAGCATTATGACAGAACGGACAGCGGAAATTACATCTTGCCGTAAAAATCGTACACGCCACTTTTTCCGGATAATCTAACAGTGTCATTTTCTGAATTCCATGAATCTCCATCGCCGTTTCCCCCTCATGCCTGTCACTTTACTCTACATATTTCTGGATTTTTCCGCACACACACGCATTGCCTCGATAATAGCACTTCGAAAACCGCGCTCTTCCAGTACCTGCACTGCTTCGATCGTTGTTCCCGCAGGAGAACATACCATGTCTTTGAGTTCACCCGGATGTTTTCCGGTCTCCAGGACCATCTTGGCGCTTCCCATCACGGCCTGAGCGGCAAACTTATACGCCTGAGGTCTTGGCATTCCATCTGCCACTGCCGCATCTGCCATTGCTTCGATCATCATAAATACATATGCCGGAGAACTTCCGCTTGCAGACACAACTGCATCGATCAGATGCTCTGATACGACTTCTACCTCTCCGAAAGAGCGCAGGATTGTCAGCACTTTTTCCAACTCTTCTTTTGTAACCAGAGCATTTGCACACGCTGCCGTCATCCCTGCACCGACCATTGCCGGTGTATTCGGCATGGTGCGCACGATCTTGACATCTTTTCCAAACTGCCCCTGCAGCCATTCCAGAGTTTTTCCCGGAGCAAGGGTGACAATTACCTGCTCATCCGTGATCTCATCTCTGATCTGTGCGATCGTCTGTTCATAATACTGAGGTTTTACAGAAAGAACCACGATCTCTGCCTTTGCCGCCTCCCTGTTGTCATCTGTCACACAGATTCCATAAAGAGAATGTACCTTTTCCCTCCCTGCTTCCAAAATATCCGAACCGATGATTTCTTCCGGCTTCAGCACTCCGTTTCTGATAATACCACCCATGATGGCTCCTGCCATATTTCCTGTTCCGATAAATCCTAATTTCATGATGCTCCTCCTGTTCATTCTATAAACCAAGTTCTTCTTTCCTTCATTTCACAGAAAATGCCTTCTCTTCCTCCAGTGGAATCTCTCTTGTATCGATCCACTCGATGGAGATAAACTGATTCTGATTCAGTCCCACCAGAAGCTTGTTGATCAGCGTTTCCCGTCCCTGTACTTCCATTGTCACAGTGCCGTCCCACTCATTTCTCGCCCATCCGGTAAGTCCCAGTGACAACGCAAGATATTTTGCAGTGTAGCGGAATCCTACGCCCTGCACCTTTCCACGAAAAACAAAATGTTTTCTTACCTCAGACATTCTATCACCACTTTCTGATATTTCTGTGTCCAACTTATCACACCGCCTGTTCTCTGTCAATATTTCCTCTGCTAAACAATAACCCTGTATTTTCAAAATGTTACTGTTCACACCGGATGTTAAATATAGATTCTTTCCCTTACATGCAAGCATGACGGTTCAGAACCTATATTTAACATCCGGTGTGAACAGTAACTTTAAAATTGTGCTATAATGAAAAAATACAGAAATTTTTTACAGAAAGGAGCCAGAAATGATGGATCCATGTCTTTATACCTTCATTGACAAACTGGAAGCGGAGCATACTCTTTATGCTTCCGAATGGCAGCAGCTGCTTGATGGGTACACCCCCCGGCTTGCCGCATATCTGTTTGAAAAATCACGACGCGCGCGGATTCAATTCTACGGACATGATGTCTATATCCGGGGACTCATTGAATTTACAAACTACTGCAGAAATAACTGCTATTACTGCGGGATTCGAAGCGGGAACACACACGTACACCGCTACCGGCTGACAAAAGAAGAGATCCTCTCCTGCTGTGAAACCGGATATGAGCTCGGATTTCGGACTTTCGTCCTGCAGGGCGGTGAAGACCCCTATTATACAACCGCCCGGTTATCTGATGTGGTGCATACAATCCGGACCACTTACCCGGACTGCGCGATCACCCTTTCCACTGGAGAGGCCACAAAGGAAGAGTACCAGCAGCTTTTTGATGCCGGAGCCAACCGTTTTCTTCTGCGCCATGAAACTTACAACACCGAGCACTATCAGAAGCTGCATCCGGCACAGCTTTCTGCTGCCCACAGACAGCAATGCCTCTGGGATTTAAAAGAAATCGGATATCAGGTGGGAACCGGATTTATGGTAGGATCTCCCTGGCAGACGAGCGAACATCTGGCAGAAGATCTGTTGTTTCTCAAAGAGCTGAATCCTCAGATGGTCGGGATCGGCCCATTTATTCCACACCATGACACCCCGTTTGCCGGGCAGAAAGCAGGAACACTGGAGCTGACTTTATTCCTTTTGGGACTCATCCGTCTGATGCTTCCAGGCGTGCTGCTTCCGGCAACCACAGCACTTGGAACCATTGCCGAAAACGGACGGGAGCTTGGCATTTTATCCGGTGCCAATGTGGTCATGCCAAACCTGTCCCCGAAACGTGTGCGGGGAGACTATCTGCTGTATGACAACAAGATCAGCACGGATGCAGAAGCTGCCGAATGCCGAAGGGAATTGGAACAACACATGCAGTCCATCGGCTATCAGGTGGTGACCGCCCGGGGAGATTCTCTGAATATCACCCCGTAACAACTTTGTTTTTTGCTTTTTATTTTACAAATTGGAGGGATTACTTATGTATGATGTACACTCAAAACATGCTGATGATTTTATCAGCCACGAAGAAATTCTGGAAACCCTTGCCTACGCCGATGAGAACAAGACCAACGAAGCCCTCATTGACTCCATTCTTGAAAAAGCCCGTTTAAGAAAAGGACTTTCCCACCGGGAAGCATCCGTTCTTCTCGCCTGTCCGATCGAAGAGAAGAATCAGGAAATCTACCGGCTGGCGGAACAGATCAAAAAGGATTTCTACGGAAACCGGATCGTCATGTTTGCGCCTCTCTACCTTTCCAACTACTGTGTGAACGGCTGTACCTATTGCCCGTACCATCTGAAAAACAAACATATTGCACGAAAACAGCTGACTCAGGAAGAGATCCGGAAAGAAGTCATCGCACTGCAGGATATGGGACATAAACGGCTTGCACTGGAGGCCGGGGAAGATCCCGTGCGCAACACGATGGACTACTATCTGGAGAGTATCAAAACGATTTACAGCATCAAACATAAAAACGGCGCCATCAGACGGGTAAACATAAATATTGCCGCCACTACCGTGGACAACTACCGTCTGCTCAAAGAAGCCGGAATCGGAACGTACATCCTCTTTCAGGAAACCTACCACAAGGAAAGTTACCTTGCACTTCATCCAACAGGACCAAAACACGACTACAACTATCACACCGAGGCTATGGACCGTGCCATGGAAGGCGGCATTGATGATGTAGGGATCGGCGTTTTATTTGGACTGGACAAATACCGCTATGAATTTGCAGGTCTTCTCATGCACGCAGAACATCTGGAAGCTGCATTCGGCGTCGGACCGCACACGATCAGCGTACCGAGACTCCGGCATGCGGACGATATCAATGCAGATGAGTTTGACAACGGTATTGACGATGATACCTTTGCGAAGATCGTAGCCTGTATCCGGATCGCCGTTCCCTATACCGGCATGATCATCTCCACGAGGGAGAGCCAGAAATGCAGAGAACGTGTCCTGCATCTGGGCGTTTCCCAGATCAGCGGCGGCTCCCGTACCAGCGTTGGCGGTTACTGTGAGCCGGAGCCGGATGACGCAAAATCAGAACAGTTTGACGTCAGTGACACCCGCACACTGGATGAAGTCGTACGCTGGCTGATGGAGATGGACTACATTCCAAGCTTCTGTACCGCCTGCTACCGGGAAGGCCGCACCGGAGACCGTTTTATGTCTCTTTGTAAAAGCGGACAGATCCAGAACTGCTGCCATCCAAATGCACTTATGACACTCAAGGAATACCTGATGGACTATGCTTCCCCGGAGACAAAAGCCATTGGAGACCGCCTGATCGACAAAGAAGTGTTAAATGTACCAAATGAAAAAGCAAGAGCGGTCGTACTGGAAAATCTGCGTCTGATCGAACAGAATAACCGCCGGGATTTCCGTTTCTAGAGAAAGGAGCAGCTTTATGACATTCAATCAGACACCTTCTGCCGAACGAATCCACATCGGGATCTTCGGAAAAAGAAATGCCGGAAAATCCAGCCTGATCAATGCCCTCGCCGGACAGCCGGTATCCATTGTTTCAGATTTTAAGGGAACCACCACAGATCCGGTCAAAAAAGCAATGGAGCTCCTTCCTCTGGGGCCTGTTGTTTTAATCGATACCCCGGGACTGGATGACACCGGGGAGCTTGGTTCTCTGCGTATCGAAAAAACACAGCAGATTTTAAATACAACAGATATCGCTCTGCTCGTCATTGACGGGCAGCTTGGCATAACCGAAGAAGATATCCAGATTTTACAGCAGATTCGTAAAAAACAGATTCCTTTCGTGATCGCTGTCAATAAAATGGATCTTGCTCCAGCTTCTCCTGTTCTTCCGGATGAGATTTCCCCGGAGCAAGTCCTGTATGTCAGTGCTGCCGCGGGAACACAGATTCACGAACTGAAAGAGCTGCTTGCAAAACAGCTCGGACAGACACCAAAAACACGAAAAATCGTGGGAGATCTCATCCATCCCGGAGACTTTGTCGTACTGGTCATTCCCATTGACAAAGCTGCTCCGAAAGGCCGTCTTATCCTGCCTCAGCAGCAGACCATCCGGGATATTCTCGATCACGGAGCAACCGCAATTGCAGTGAGAGACAGTGAGCTTTCAGAAACGCTTAAGAACCTTGGAAAATCACCTGCTCTTGTCATCACAGACAGCCAGGTCTTTGATGCCGTTGCCAAAATCGTACCAAAAGAGGTACCGCTGACCTCTTTTTCCATCTTGTTTGCCAGATATAAGGGAAATCTTGCACTTGCTGCCAAAGGCGCACAGACACTTGGCACACTGAAGGACAAGGACCGGGTACTGATCTGCGAAGGCTGCACGCATCATCGGCAGTGCGAAGATATCGGGACTGTCAAACTGCCCCGGATGCTGAAACAGTTTACACAGAAAGATTTGCAGTTTACATTTACAAGCGGAACGGATTTTCCGTCAGATCTGTCCCCTTATCAGGTGATCATCCACTGCGGCGGATGCACGCTGACAGAAAAAGAAATGCAGTATCGATTAGATTGTGCCAGAGAGCAGGGCATTCCAATTACGAATTATGGAATTGCCATTGCGTATATGCGAGGGATTTTGGAGAGAAGTATGGAGTTATTTTAAAAAACAGGGGCAATCTGCCCCTGAATAAACTTAAAGTCAGTTTTGTGTAAAATTCGATATTTGCTTATTTATAAGTATACAATTTATTTTTCCCATTTGTCAATTAAATAAATTTCTAATGTCGGCTTATCAGTTGGTGTACTATGAAAATAAGAAAATTTGATTTTCTCACCAACCATTGATGAATCAATTTTATACTCACCTGCAGGACCTGTGAGAATTAAAGTAACCTCATCGTATAAAAATCGATTATCTGAATCATCTACTTGTACTATGGTTTCTTTTTTATCAGGATGGTATTCCAACAAAGTACCTGTATCTGATAAAAGATGAGCATTTGACATTTGTGATATGTCTCTATTTGGGGATGTTTCTTTATTTTCTTTACTCAATATCGAAGCTCCTATTATGATTGATAAAAATCCAAAAAGTAATAGCGGTAATAATTTTTTCATCGAACTCCTTCCTTGAACATAAAAAAATAAGAGTTTTCTAATATCCATCTTTTATTCCAGCTATAAATGAGCAAGTTCGTGATTTTGCATAAAAGAAAGACACCTCGATTCCATGTGTTGTATAATGAAAGTGCCAAAACAAACATTTGCAACATTTACGAAAGAAGGTGTCTCTCGCAAATACTATACATCATTCCTCATTCATATACAACCAGTTTAAAAAATTAAACTTATGCAAATTTTATTCGAACCGAGTAATAAACCATCTTATGAGTATCCTAATCAGTATTTTCATTTCAGGATATCATGGAAAAACCACGGACTTTGCTAAAAACAGTTCCTGCCACAGAACTACGATTGCCCATTTCCTCAATTCCGGAAA